>Ga0306923_10001057_pt1 | contig 23712 bp, 19 predicted proteins | sample sta12Can44000108_FD_203841 | JGI IMG/M metagenome (GOLD analysis project Ga0306923, IMG submission 203841) | Lab enrichment of tropical soil microbial communities from Luquillo Experimental Forest, Puerto Rico - statanox.12C.anox.44.000.108 (v2)... | ecosystem: Environmental > Terrestrial >... | reverse complement strand
ATTCCCGGCGCGCCCTCGGAAGAGAATATGCGCCACGGCCAGGAAGCCATTTCCGAATATAAGAGCGCACTCGAGCAGGCTCCGGACAATCTCAGTGCCATCGACGGGCTCGCTTCCATCCTTTACCAGATGGCGGGGCAGCCGTTTGATCCGAAAAAATTTGAGGAGTCCAAAGCTTACCACCAGAAGCACATCCAACTGAAGCCGAACGATCCTCAGCCGTACTACTCGATCGGCGTTATTGACTGGGCGCTCGCTTACCGTGGCAACACCGAAATGCGCGCCGAGTACAACAAGGCGCATATCAATAAGCAAGTGAAGGACACGGACCCGCTTCCTCCCGACGTGCGTAAGGCTTACGCCGAGAAGTTTGGCGCATTGGTGGAAGATGGCATCAAGAGCCTCGAGACGGCCATCAGGCTGAAGCCCGACTACGACGACGCGATGACCTATCTGAACCTTCTCTACCGCCGAAAAGCCGATATGGTGGAGTCCACCGCGGAGCGCGACGCTCTCACCAAGCAGGCAGACGATCTCCTCGACAAGGTAAAGGAAATCAAGCAGAAGCGCGCCGCGGAACCGGAGAAGCCGGCCTCCTGACGAACTGTTGAATCGCTCTTCCCAGGGCCTCGATTTGCGGTCGGGGCCCTTTGCTTTTGCGAAGTGGAGGTCACCTCGCCCGTAATCGCATCGCAATGGGTTGCGCATCACAGAATTGAATTGTGCGCAAATAAGTTGTCCACGGATGCCGCTTCCCGCAAGGAATTTCCGCCCAAATTCTCTGCGCCACCCGCCAGTCGCATTTAGGCGGAGGGCGAGTGACACATCTAGGCGCTCGGCACCCAATTAGGTGGTCTTCGGCGCTTCCGCGGTAGCACCCTTCCCCCAATGCCGCTCCCCGGCGTACACTAGAGCATGCCGTCGCCTGGCAATCTGCCGCTGAACTTCAACCGCGACCGTACCGAGCGACTCCTCAACGCACGCCTGGAAGAGCTCCTCGAGAAGTTGCGCAAGAACCGGCCCTCGGATGATCCGTGGCTGGTCCACCGTGCTTATACGATTGCGGCGGAGCGCCACCGCGACCAGTTCCGCAATTCCGGCGACCCTTACGTCTCCCATCTTCTTGAGGTTGCGCACATCCTGGCGGACATGCGACTTGACGCCACGACTCTGGCCGCCGCCCTGCTCCACGACGTGATCGAAGACACGGAGTTTCCAGTTTCCCGCCTGGAAGAACGTTTTGGCGAGGAGGTCGCGCGCCTCGTGGAAGGCGTTACCAAGATTGGCCGCCTCAACATGATGGCTCCGGAGGCGCGCCAGGCCGAGAACGTCCGCAAGATGCTGCTAGCCATGGTCCACGACGTTCGCGTCGTGCTGGTCAAGCTGGCGGACCGGCTCCACAACATGCGCACCCTCGAATTCTTGGAGCCAGCCAAGCAGCAGCGCATCGCCCGGGAAACCATGGACATCTATGCCCCCATCGCCCACCGGCTCGGCATGGCCATCATCAAGGGCGAACTGGAAGACCTTGCTTTCCGTTACCTCGAACCGGATGCCTATTTTTCCTTGCAGAAGGAAGTCAGCGAGAAGGCCCCAGCCCACAAAAGATTTCTCGAAGACGTGCAAAACACCATCCGCACCAAACTGGTGGAGAATGGCATTCCTGCGGAACTTGAGGCGCGCGTCAAGGGCTTGCACTCGTTGCACCGCAAAATCGTCCGCCAGGAACGCAGCCTCGATCAGGTCTATGACCTGCTCGCGGTGCGGGTCATCACCGATTCCGAGCGCAATTGCTACTCCGCGCTCGGCGTCGTGCATCATATCTGGCGGCCCGTGCCCGGCCGTTTTAAAGATAACATCGCCATGCCGCGCCCCAATCTCTACCAGTCCTTGCACACCACGGTGATTCACGGCGGGCAGCCCTTCGAAATCCAGATTCGCACCCAGGAGATGCATCGTATCGCCGAGGAAGGCGTGGCCGCCCACTGGAAGTATAAGGATGGCAAGCCCGTCTCCACCGGCGACGATCAGCGCATTACCTGGATGCGACAGTTGATTGAATGGTCTCAGGAACTCCAGGAGCCCGGCGAATTTCTCTCGACGCTAAAAGTGGATCTTGCGCCCGTCGAGGTTTATGCCTTTACGCCGAAAGGGCGCGTTCTCGAACTGCCCAGGGGTGCCACTCCGGTGGACTTTGCCTACTCGGTGCACACCGAGGTGGGAAACCAGTGCGTCGGCGCCAAAGTGAATGGCCAGATGGTTTCTCTCCGCCATGAAATTGTCAGCGGCGACGTTGTGGAAATCCTCACGCAGAAAGGCCACAAGCCGAGCCGCGATTGGCTGAGCTTCGTGAAATCCTCTCACGCGAAAAGTAAGATCCGCCACTTCATCAATACGCAGGAGCGTGAAGAGGCCACCGAGATGGGCAAGCGTCTTCTGGAAAACGAGGCCCGGAATTTCCCCAAGGGTTTGAAGAAAATTCCCAGTGAAGATTTGCAGAAGCTTGCTACCGAGTACGGCCTTTCCCGGCCAGAAGATCTTTTCGCCGCCGTTGGATTTGGAAAGTATTCCGCGCGGCAGGTCCTGGCTCGCTATTTCGGAGAGCCCTCAAAGGAATCTGACAGGCCTACCGAAGACGCCAAGCCCACGCTCGTAAAGACCGTCAAGCGCATGCTGGGATTTGGCGAAGCTCCCTTGATCGTCCGCGGGCAAGACGACCTGCTGGTGTTCCGGGCCAAGTGCTGCAACCCCATTCCTGGGGATGACATTGTCGGCTACGTTACGCGCGGCCGCGGCGTGGCCGTGCACACGCGGGCGTGTCCCAACGTGCAGAACCTGCTTTATCAGACGGAGCGCCGCATCACCGTGGAATGGGGCAGCGAAAGTGCCGCTACTTTCCCGGTGGAACTCCTGGTGCGCGCCAAGGATCGTCCGGGTCTTCTCGCGGAAATCACCGCGGTCATCAGCGACGCCGGCTCCAACATCCGTTCCCTGGACAGCCGGCCGGACCGCCAGAATGCCCGCATTGAAGCGAGCCTCGAAATCTCTGACAAGCGCCAGTTGGAGTCCATCCTTTCCAACATCCGCCGGATCAGCGGGGTCTACGGAGTCGAACGCATTTACCAGGTGTAATCCGACTTGCCCTTAGGTCCGGTATCAACGAAGGCACAGCATCTGTCCGGCGCGCTTGTCCCTCTTACAATGGATGCATGCGGCAATCTCTCTTGGTTCTCAGCGCTTTCTTTCTGTTGATGGTCGGGTGCGCAAAACATCCGGAGACAGACTATACTCCGCTGGACCAGTCCGGCATGTGGTCGTCGAGCCTCGATCAGCTCAAGAAACTCAAGGTTAGCAATGCGGAAATCGCCCAGCTCACGAAGGTTAAGCAAGCCGGCGCCAGCGATGATCTATGCCTCTCACTCTTGAAGGCGGCGCGGGATCATCACCAGGAATTCTCCAGCGGTGACGCCGCCGTCAATTTGTCCCGCGCGGGGTATAGCGATCCCCAGATCCTGGAAATGGCGCAATCGGATCAGATCGATATCCTCAGCGGGGAAGCCGTGACGCTCAAACTCATTGGCATGTCCAATCCGACGGTTCAGGAAATCCTTCACCGGCGTTTGCAGGGACTGCCCACACTCACGAGCGAACAAATCGGCCGCCTCAAGAACACCGGGATGACCGAAAAGCAGATTCTGGAGCTTGTAGACAAGGGTCTTTCAGACAAGCAGGCGGAAAACTTCATCGCCCAGCGGGAAGCCAACCGCAACCATTCGAATACCGGTTTCGTTCGTACTCGTGGTCGCCGCTCGCGCTGACCTGCGGACCCGCTCGCTCTTCTGCTATCCTTTTCCCTTCGCAACTCAGGAGAGCACATCATGAAAGATATCGTTCTGACCGACCGCGGCCCGAAACCGATCGGACCCTATTCGCAGGCGATTAAAGCCAATGGATTCCTCTTCGTCTCTGGCCAGGTGGCGCTTGACCCCAAGACGGGAGAATTTGTCGGCACGGAAATTCACCAGCAGACCGAACGAGTCCTCGAGAACCTGAAGGAGATCCTGGAGGCCAGCGGCGTTCCCCTCACTCACACGGTGAAGACCACGGTTTTCCTCAAGGACATGAACGATTTTGCGGCGATGAATGAAATCTATGCGCGATATTTCCCCACAGCGCCGCCGGCTCGCTCGACCGTGCAGGCAGCGCGCCTCCCCAAGGACGCTTTGGTCGAAATCGAAGTAATCGCCGTTCTCTAAGCCGCCCGAAAATCGAAACGGCCACCGCATCTTCTTTGCGATGACCATCCAATGTCGAATTTTGATTTACCTCCATCTAGATTACGGACGGCTGGCGCTCTCTGGCGCTTCGGAAATGAAAAACCCGGTCACCACTGCCGTTGTCACCGTGGCGACGAAGAGGAACCGGCTGCGGCCTGCCTTAAGCGGTGGTCCGCCGCGACCACCGGGCGCTCCACCTGCGGGACCCTGGGGATCCAGTAGCACGCGATAAGAAGTTCCCTCCGGGATCACCTGCGTTTCATCTTCAACGGTGACCAAAAGTCCCCCGCGCGTCGCTTTCACGAGCAGATCTTTTTCGTTGATGTAGGTCACTTGTCCGATCGTGGGTGCATCTGTGGCCGCTCGGATAGCGGCTGTGGACGCATATAGCGTGAAGGCATGGGCATTGCCCGTCGAAGAAGTAGCGGTGCCGTTCAGAAGCTTCGCCGATGGCGCGCCTTCGTTGTCGTTTACCACAGCGCTGCTCGCGCTCAGCAGCAGCAAACGCGCCGCTCCCGAGCGTACTTGCACGCTACCCTGCGCTTCGGTACTTAGCCGGTCCCCGCCAAACACGGTCGTCCCGACTTCCGCGGACGCCTGCCCCACATGGGCGCGGTCAGCGGCAATCACGGTGCCGAGCGCCGTGGCCGGCCCCGCCCATACGGGCACGGTCGCAAAACTGGCTGCCAGTACGGTCGCGAAAAATCCGCGCAGGCCTTGCATGTCATCCTCCTCGGGCGTCAGCCAAGGCATGCTTCTCCCTCCGGTTGACGTCAATCAGTAAACATCCCGTGTCGCTGCAAAGTGAGAATGTCCGGTTTGTGCAACGTAGAAGTGTCCGCTTTCATGGAGGCCTGGGGGCCCCATGGAAATGGAGCGTATTGCCTTGAGCCAACGAGAACGGGACCGACTGAAGGTGCAAACATCCCGCTCCAGGCCCGATCCGTGGCGCTCCGCCTCACGTTGGCAGAAGCTGCGATTCACTGCTAGAATGCGTCTCACGATATGGCTGATTGGAAGCAGATCACCGCACGCATCCGCAGGGCACGCACTGGAAAAGATCCCGCCGCGCAATTGACCGTGTTATTCTCCAAGACGCGCGACGCCATGGTCGCTTTCGAACTGGCGCGCTTCTTCGAATCCACCGGCAACACAGACGCCGCGGGAAAATGGTATTTGACCGCGGCCGAACGCTTCCGCCGTTCCGACTGGAAAACCAAGGCGCAGGAAAGCGCCACGCGTTTGGGAGCAACGGTTGCTGCGGAAGTTCCTGCTCTCTCGCCGCGCCCTGAACCGGCTGTCGAGCCCGCAAGAACCTCCACTCCGGAAATTCCACCCGTCGCGGAAGAGACTGCTGCCTCTCCTGCAGAAGCCGAAGCGGTCACCTGTGCCAATGACACGCCGCGCGGTCTTGAAAAGCGGCATCGCCGGGGACGCCGTGGCGGCCGAGAACACCAACGCGGTGGCCGGCGCTCGCAGCCAACTCCCTTGCGGCGGGAATCTCGATTTGTTACGGCGACTCCTTCGCCACCTGTCGCGGAGGAAACTCCAGAACGTGTCGCCGAGTCGCGGGCGCTCGATAACGCCGTCGATTCTCCCGCGCCCAGCCTGCGCGGACGCTCGGGCGACCCGGGTCTTTCTTCCCGTCTCTCGCAACTGGAAATGAACTTTCGCCGCCTTTTGGCCAGCGCCCCTGCCAAACTAGAAGATGCCGATCGCGCTCCGGCTGGCCCTGGTGTCTGGATCCTCACCGACTCTGACCTCACGACGTATTACTACGTGGAGTCCTGCCAGACCCTTCGCGTGGCGATTCCTAACCTTTTGCGAGGCGGATCCGCACGCCGCGCCGAGTCTTCCATCAAACCGCAGCTCGCGGCGCATCTCGGGATAGCCGAATCACGCGTGGCCAAGTACCTCTCTGACCATTGCGTGGTCCGCTGGCTGCAAATGGACGACGGTGCTTCCCACTTCGCTCATTTCCTAGTCGCGGTGTTGCGTCCCACGCTCAACGAGTAAGCCTCTTTTCGGTATCGAGCCCCGAATTGGGAAAGTCTTTGCACCTGCGCCCAGAGAGTAAACCCCATCCTGGAACCCCACATACCCCGCTCAGTGGCCTCTTATGCCGTTTAGACCCCATTTTCGACCGTTCCCCGCATCTTTCTGGCGTCTCCCCCGTTACCCCGTCAAACTATACGTGTTCAAAGACTTAGGTCTGCACGCTGGTGCGTGCTAGCCTAAAAAGGGCCTTGGGGGCTGTTTCAGCTAGGCTCATTTAGTACGACAAACTGAATCTCGGATTTGGGCACGAACTTAGGAAAGTGAGGCTGTGGCTCGTATGCCTAATTCTCTCAGTACGAATTTGTTCCGGTCGCTTGACTGGGTCGTTTGCAAAACGGCGAGGATCACCTTTGATTCCATCCAATACTTCAACAAGCGCAATCCCAATCCCTCGGTCACACCACGGTGGTCCGAGAAGCCGCTACTCAAGTCCTGGGAAAAGACCAAGCCGACGCTTGGCTTCCCCCGGCAGACAGACTCTCTTTGCCCGGCTTGCGTGAAGGAAGCGCGCCAAGCCATCATCGCTGGCACAAAAGACTGGCGCGACCTGATGCACGAGAAGGTCGGCGAAGTGAAGGCGCAGATTATCGAGCGCGACGGCCAGGTCTGGATGATTAAGGAATGTCCGCTGCATGGCCACTACGAAGACATGATGGCCATCGACGCCGAATTCCTGAAGTGGATTGAAAAGCAGTTTCCCGGCCGCGATATCCCCGCGCACAACGATGAAGGCTTGCACAAGCACGGTTCATCGAACGTCCGCTACGGCCGCGGTTCCGTTCTCACCGTGGACCTCACCAACCGCTGCAACATGATGTGCGATCCCTGCTTCATGGATGCCAACCAGGTCGGTTACGTCCACGAACTTTCTTGGGATGAAGTTAAGGAAATTCTCGATAACGCAGTGAAAATCAAACCGCGCCGCCAGATGTCCGTGCAGTTTTCCGGCGGCGAGCCGACGATGAGCCCGTTCTTCTTTGATGCCATCGCGTACGCCCGCAAGGTTGGCTACAACTCGGTTCAGGCCGCGACCAACGGCATCGAATTTGCCAAGAGCAAGGATTTCTGCCGTAAGGCTTTCGAAGCGGGCCTGCGTTACGCCTACCTCCAGTTTGACGGCATCGGCAATGACGCCAACAGCCACCGCCAGATCGGCAATCTCTTTGACGTGAAGCTTCGCGCCATCGAAAACATGCACGAAGCCGGCATCGAAATCGTGCTCGTGGTCACCATCGTCAACAATGTGAACAACGATCAGGTTGGCTCGATCGTGAAGTTCGCAATGGAGAACCCCAAGAAGATCTCCTTCGTCAGCTTCCAGCCCGTTTCTTTCACTGGCCGCGATGAGGACATCACCACGGAGCGCCGCCTGCGCCAGCGCTACACGCTGTCGCACCTCGCCCAGGACGTCAGCAATCAGGTTGGCCGCATTGAGCCTACCCGCGACTGGTTCCCAATTTCCTTTATCAGCACCTTTGCGGGCTTCGCGGACATGGTCAAGGGCAACGAATCCCAGTGGGGTTCGCTTTCCTGCGGCTGCCACCCGAATTGCGGCGTTGGCACGGCGATCATGATCAACAAGGAAACCAAGGAATGGGCTCCCGTTCCGCGCTTTCTGGATGCGCAAGGACTGACGAAGGACGTCACGGCCATAACCGACGCGGCTCGCGGCAAGAATTTTTCAAACTTTATGATGGCCATGGCCCTTCTGAAGAACTACAAGCCATTTCAGGGGCCCAAGGGTCTCAAGCTCTGGGATCTCTTCAAGAAGTTCGACAAGACCTGGGCGCTCACCAAGGGTGCTGCGGACAAGTATGGCAAAACTTCGCCCGAACGCACCTACGAAGACGCTATGAGGCGCCGCCAGAAGGATCCGTGGAACTTCCTCTTCATCGCTGGCATGTGGTTCCAGGATCTTTTCAACTACGACTTCCGCCGCACGGAAATGTGCATCATTCCCTACGGCACACAGCAGGGTGAAATCAGCTTCTGCGCATACAACACCGGGATAGGCTGGCGCCAGATCATTGAGAACATGCACAAGAACGCGACCGTCGCCGAGTGGTACAAGAATCACGGCAAGCACGAGATCTACGCGAAGGGCAAGAACGTCAATCTCAACACCTACGAACACTCCCTGGTGATTGACGCGGAAGACGCCGCTCGCGTGCGCCATCTCGAGCATGACATTCCGCTGACCGCCGCCGAAGAAAATCGCATCCGCCGCAAGCAAGCGCTCGAAGAGCAAGCCAAGGTTCGCGCCATCTACGAAGAACTCGTTCTGAAGAAGCCCCAGCCGACCGTCGTCCAGATCGGCTCCGTCAGCGACATCGCCAAGGCGGTCCCGGCCAACTTCGCCAACGCAAACAAGCCCGTGACCATCGCCCCGGCCAACGGAAACGGCCATTCGAATGGAAACGGTGCCTCCGCACCCAAGGCCACAGAAGCCGCCGCAGAAGCCGTTGCCGGCGACTAACGCCACCCAAATTCACAACGGCCCCGATTTCGATCGGGGCCGTTTTATTTGGTGTTCTTCGAAAAACGCTCACCCTCAACTTATGAATGCCTGGTTCCCGCTAGTCAGTCCTCTTGCTATACTCTTAAGAGCTGAATCGAAAAGGATTCATCCATGCCCATCTACGAATACATCTGCAATTCCTGCAACGAGCGTTTCGAGAAGATCGTCATCAACAAGCAGCAGGAGATCTCCTGCCCCAAATGTTCCAGCGAGAAAGCCACGATCCAGCTTTCCGTCTTTGCCACGGCCGGCTCTGGTGCATCCTCTACGCCTTCCGGTGGCTTCTCCGGCGGCGGAGGCGGCTGCTGCGGGGGCGGCTGCTCCTGCCATTAATGCTAGATTCCTAAGCCTTTAGCTGAGCCCTAATTCCTGCTGCGTATAGGCTCTTTTTCCACAATCCATATCCCTTCTCCTCCCTGAACCAGCAAGTCACATCTTTTCATTGCCTTTGGCTGGCGAATTCCATAGAATCGGCCCTGTACACTTAGCCCCCGCCCCAGAGTGCCTTGTGACTACTACTACCAGCTCGTTCAGCCAGATTTTCTCCTTTTTTGGTTTGCGCGAAGACCCCTTTCACGTCTCCCCTAATCCTCGCTTTTATTTCTCCACCCCTGTTCACGATGCCGCTTTGACGCAACTCCTCTATGGCGTTCACACGCGCCAGGGGTTTCTTCTTCTCACGGGGGAAGCCGGCACGGGAAAGACTACCGTCCTGAATCAATTTCTTAGTTGGCTCGCCGATCACAAGCACTCCAGCGCCTATGTTTTCCATTCCCGGCTTGATCCGGTCGAGCTGTTTCAATTCGTCCTTCGTGATTTTGGGATCTCCACGCAGTCCACCGGCAAAGGTGAACTCGTGGCCACGCTCCATCAGTGGCTCCTCGAGCGCGACGCCGTGGGAGATTCTCCGGTCATCATTGTTGACGAAGCGCAGGCCCTCTCCGCTCGTACCCTCGACGAGCTCCGGCTACTGCTGAATCTGGAGAATGCCAACGGCAAACTCCTGCAGATCATTCTCGCCGGCCAACCCGAACTGGAAGAAAAGCTGCGGCGCCCGGAGCTCCGCCAGTTGCGCCAGCGCGTTATGTTTCAGAGCAGGCTTTCCCGTCTCACGGCGGAACAAGCTTCCCGCTACATTTCTTCGCGTCTCTGCGACGCCGGAGCCGCGAATCCCGGAGTCTTTCCCCCGGAAACAGTGCAGGAGATTCACGCCTGTTCCAGGGGTATTCCGCGCCTCATCAATCTGCTCTGCGAACACTCGCTCATCAATGCGTACGCCAGCCATGAGACGGTCGTTTCGCCGGAAAGCGTTCGCCGCATCGCCTCTGAATTTGATCTCTATACGATGCCAGTGGCTCCGAACGTCGGGGAATTGTCTTCTCCCTTTGTACGCCTCGGGCTTTCTGCGGTCCCCGAAGAACGCAGCGAGCCCTCTTCCTTTGTTCTGGACCTCAACTCCGTCCGCCCGTTCCCTTCAGATGCCACTTTTGAATCGTCCTCCCGCAGAGAGATTCCGAATGCCCCTGTCACCCATGCGGTGGACTGGCAACCTTTACCGTTCCCTGCGGCCCGTCCGATTCTGGAACCGGTGGAATCGGCTCCGCCCTCCAGTTATCACAGGGGCTGGCATAAGCACCGGTCGTGGATTGTCCGCTTTTGGCAAGGAGTGTTCAGTTCGTCGCCTCCGCCGTCCCCTAGCCATCCAAGGAGTCGGCACAAGCCCGAACACGAGCTGCGGATTACCCACTACTGGCGAGAAGTCTGCAATTCCTTCGTTCAGGATTGGCGGATGCTCGTGCGCACTTTGTCTTTGCCTTCCAATTTCGACGGGCTTACCTTTCCCGCCGAAGGAGGGTCTGCGGCGCGCAAAGGCGTCCTCGTTCCGATCAGCCGGTGGCTGCGCCAGCCCATCACCTTCGGCAGCCATCGAAAAGACAGTCCGCCCCCGCGCAAGGTCTCCGAGAAAAACCTCTAAGCCAACAATGATTTGTGATCCTGGCTGAGTCTTCAGCCTTTACAACTTCCGCAACGGCGCGGGTAACCATCCTGCAAGCGAATAGGCGCCTACCCCGGTCAGCAGCAGTGCAGTTGCCACCAGGAATTGTGTCAACGCGTATTCCATGCCACCTTTCCCGATATCAAATCCATGCGGCAGATGTACCAGAAAGATCGCGCCGGCCATCACAATCATCCTGGACACCGCTCCGACCCGGATCAAAATGCCGCTGAAGAGGGCCAAGCCCGCGGCAATCTGGCCAGCCCCACCAGAGGCTTCCGCTAACGGCATGTGCATGAACCCCGTAAATCCTTGCGGTCCAGGGCCTCCAAACGCGCCAGACGTGATTGTGCATCCGTGGTAAAGAAAAGCCAGTCCGCCGGCGATCCGCCCGAGCAACAACGCCGCATTCAGCGCCGCAGGCGATATTCCGGTCGAGCTTGTCGAAGCCGTTGGTTCATCTCCATTCTCCTTGGCTCTCGTCTTTATCAGATGTTTCACACTCCTGCCAACCCTTTTGTGTTCGAAGCGCGGCGTATGGCTTTATTCAGAAGGGAACCAGAGACTCTGACGAGCGGTGACTACGGTTTCGCGCCGATCCGTTTTACCCACGCTTCTTGCTCCGTCTTTCCCCAATGCGAAACGAAAATCGCGTAGCCATCGGGGTCGCCAATCTGAATCTCGCCACTACGCATATACTCCGGGTACCGGATTGGGGGGACTTTGACGCCGCTAGCCAGCAGGTGCTCCCTCGAGCCCGCTAGATCCGGCGTGTACATGCAAAGTAAAACCGCTTGAGCGGAAGCATCTACAGGCTCTTCCGCCTGCAAGAACATTACCGCGCTGCCATCACAATGAAGGCGGCCCACCCGATGGGCACGCAACGATCCGTGTCGACGGTGACAAATCCCAGCAGCTCATAGAAGCGGATCGATCTCTCGATCTCCGCCACATGCAGCATGGGTGCCGAATACGCTGATGGTGCGGCAAACTTTCGATTTAGTCTAATCAGGAAGGATGCGGTTCACCGGCAATGCAACGAACTGTATCTCGCGCGATGAGGAGTTCTTCATCCGTGGGGATCACAAACGCCTTTAGGCGGCAATCGTCTGCGCTGATTTGCAATTCCTTCCCCACAGCTTGCTCGTTCCTCTTCTCATCCAGCCGTAGGTCCGCCCATTCGAGGCCTGCACAAATGCGCGCGCGAATCTCCGCTGAGTTTTCCCCGATCCCTCCGGTGAAGACGACGGCGTCAGCTCCGCCCATGCACGCGAGAAACGCTCCGATATACTTTCTCGCGCGATAGCAGAAAATCTCGATGGCCAGGCGTGCGCGGCGGTCGTCATGTTCCTTCCATTCCTGTTGTAGCACGCGCATATCGTTCGTTAGCCCGGAAATACCGAGCAATCCCGACTGCGTGTTGAGTAGCGCCTCCACCTCCTGGAGCGATAATCCCTCTTTCGTTGCAATCAGATTCACAATCGCCGGGTCAATATCCCCCGAGCGTGTCCCCATCACCAGCCCCTCGAGCGGCGTCATACCCATGGAAGTGTCCACGGGATATCCGCCGCGAATCGCCGCCGCCGAGCAACCGTTGCCGAGGTGCAAGGTTACGACGTGGGTTTGTTCCCGCATTAAGTTGCGCAAAATCCTGTAGCGGTATGCCACATAGCGGTGCGATGTGCCGTGAAATCCGTAGCGGCGAATGTGGTGCCGCCGGTACAAGTGGTAAGGCACCGCATATAAATAAGCCCGCTCCGGCAGCGAGTGATGAAACGCCGTGTCAAACACGGCGACCTGTGGAGTTGTCGGCCCCAGGATCTTGCGTGCCGCCAGGATACATTTGATGTTATTGGGATTGTGAAGCGGCGCAAGTTCGATGCACTCTTCGATCCCTTCCAAAACCTTGTCGGTAATGACGACCGACTCCGAAAACATTTCGCCACCGTGGACCACGCGGTGTCCCACGGCGTGGATATCCGCCGCGCTTTGCACCTGCGAAATGCCTGATTGCCCGGACGCGATCCAGTGAATCAGATACTCCAGCGCGGCGGAAACGTCCCCAAGCGAAGCCGTGAACTTGTGTCTCGCCGATTGCTCTGTCTCGACCGTTACGATTGCCTCTCCGCCAAGGCGTTCAACAGCCCCTCGGCAGAGACGCTCATCCGCGTTCCGCTGGATGCGCTCGCGATCGGTCGCGATGAGCTGAAACTTAAGGGTGGAGCTTCCCGCGTTCAGTACGAGAACGTTCATAGGAAGTTAAAAGGGCCAGGTCCACGCGGCAACGTCCGGCTCGTCAATGCCGTGCTCGTGCGCGTAATTCAGGCACTCAATCTGCATGTTCCGGAATTGTTCCTTGGCGTGCGCTCCGATCCTCTGGAGTTTCGGCACGCGGTCAATCACGTCAATGGCCAGGCTGAAACGATCGATCTCGTTTTCAATAGCCAGCTCCAAGGGTGTATTAATGTTGCCTTTCTCCTTATATCCGCGCACGTGCAGTCCTTCATGGTTTGTGCGGCGGTAGGCCAACCGGTGAATCAGCCAGGGATAGCCATGGAAATTGAAGATCACTGGCTTATCGACGGTAAAGAGAGAATCGAAATCCCGGTCGGACAGACCGTGTGGATGGTCCTTGCTCGGCTGCAGCTTGAAAAGGTCGACCACATTGACGTAACGGATCTTGATGTCGGGAAATTCCTTTCGCAGAAGCACAATCGCCGCCAGAGCTTCTTGCGTGGGGATATCTCCCGCCGAAGCCATGACCACGTCGGGCTCGCTGCCCTGGTCGTTGCAGGCCCAGTCCCAAATCCCGATTCCCTTGGTGCAGTGCTGGATAGCGGCGTCCCGGTCCATGTACTGCAGGTGCATTTGCTTGTCGCACACAATCACGTTGACATAGTTTTCGCTGCGCAAGCAATGGTTCGTCACCGAAAGCAGGGAATTCACGTCGGGGGGCAGGTAAATACGCGTCACCGCGGCGCTTTTGTTCACGACCACGTCGAGAAAGCCAGGATCCTGATGAGTGAAACCATTGTGGTCCTGCCGCCACACCGTAGAAGTGATCAGCAGGTTCAGCGAAGCAATATTCTCTCGCCACGACAGGGGATTGCAGATGGAAAGCCATTTCGCATGCTGGTTGAACATCGAATCAATCACATGGACGAAGGATTCGTAGGAAGAAATGAATCCGTGCCGGCCCGTCAGCAAATAGCCCTCGAGCATTCCTTCGACGGTGTGCTCGCTCAGCATCTCGATCACCCGCCCTTCCGGCGCCAGTTCTCCGCGGTCCGCGTCCTCGGGGAAATATTCCGCAATCCAGAACTTCTTGCTCACCTCATAAATTTCGTCCAACTTGTTGGACGTAGTTTCGTCCGGCCCGAAAACCCGGAAATTCGTCATGTTCAACTTCATGACGTCGCGCAGGAACGCGCCCAGTGGACGCGTATTCTCTGCCTTCGCGACCCCGGGTTTTTCGAACGCAAGCGTGTAGCTGCGGAAATCCGGCAGCCGGAGTGCCCGCTTCAGGTGCCCCCCATTGGCATGAAGGTTGGAGCCCATGCGTCGAGTTCCCGTGGGCGCAATCTCCTTGTATTCGGCGCGCAATTTGCCGCTTTGATCGAACAATTCTTCAGGCTTGTAGCTGCGCATCCAGTTTTCCAGTTGCTTCAACCGCTCCGGGTTTTTCTTCACATTCGTCAGTGGCACCTGGTGGGCCCGCCAGAATCCTTCCAGCTTGTGCCCGTCCACGTCGCCTGGCGCCGTCCATCCTTTTGGCGAACGCAGCACAATCATCGGCCACCGCGGCCGCTCCGCCACGCCCGTTGCGCGTGTTTCCCGTTGAATTCTTCGGATCTCCGTGACGCAAAACTCGGTGGTCGCGGCCATCGCTTGATGCATGCTTTCGTGGTCGGAGCCTTCCACAAAATACGGCGTCCAGCCGTAGCCCCGCAGCAAACTCTCCAATTCCTCGTGCCCGATTCGCGCCAGCAGGGTCGGATTGTTGATCTTGTAGCCGTTCAAATGCAGGATGGGCAGCACCGCGCCGTCGCGAATCGGGTTGAGAAACTTGTTGATGTGCCAGGACGTGGCCAGCGGTCCCGTTTCTGATTCGCCATCGCCCACTACCGCAGTCACGATCAGCTCCGGATTGTCGAACGCCGCGCCGCACGCGTGTGACAGCACATACCCAAGCTCTCCCCCTTCGTGAATCGAGCCCGGCGTTTCAGGCGTACAGTGGCTTCCAATGCCGCCGGGAAACGAGAATTGCTTGAAAAATTCGCGTAAGCCTTCTTCGTCTTCGCACTTGTCGGTATACACCTCGGAATAGCTGCCTTCCAGATACACCGGAGCGAGCACCCCCGGTGCGCCATGCCCGGGCCCGGCTAGAAAAATCATGTCCACGTCATACTTCTTGATCTGCCGCATCAGGTGTGTGTAGATGAACGCCAGTCCAGGGCTCGAACCCCAATGCCCCAGCAAGCGGTTCTTGATGTGTTCCGCCTTCAGGGGTTCGCGCAAAAGCGGATTTTCCTGCAAATAGAGCATGCCCAAAATCAGGTAATTGCACGCTCTCCAGAACGCATCGGTCTTGCGAAGTTCCTCGGCACTCAGGGGCGCACCCTGCACCGTGGATCTGGCTTTGCCAAACGCACTCAGTGCCTGAATCGCATGGGCCTCAGCCCGAACTGGCGTGGTCATGAGGAATCTCTCCATTCCAGCAACGATTGGTGAGGGAGGACCGAGGACGAACCGAGAGCCAATGCGTTGCCAGGTATTGTGCGGCCATGGGGGTTGGCTCAAACCGGAAGAGCGCCCACCAGCCGCGGCGTCGTCAGGGCGGAAACTTACGCTACAACGATTCGATTGTATCCCTTTTCACATTACTGCCGTGTGACACAAGTCACAAGCTTCCGGCGTGGGCGGGGGCGTGGCCTGTGCTAACGCCTTTAGAGGGGCCAGCCTTCCGGTGTTTCCTGAAAGCTCTAATTGACAACAATGCGGGAAAGACCCACACTTTGCAGCAATGCGACTAGCGATTCTCTTCGTCTTAATGTCCGCCTTGTTCTCGTCACCGAGTCGGGCGCAAGCTCCGGTTTTCGAGATTATTCCGGTAGAAAGCACGATCAAGTTCCACGTGAAGGCTTCGACGACGATTGCGGGAAAATTCGACAAGTGGGATGCCACCTTAACCTTTACGTCTCCAGACGAAACGACCGGCGTTCTGGAGATCAAAATTCAGGCCGCCAGCGTGGATACCGGAAGCGGCATGAAAAACGGCAAGCTGAAGGGCAAAGACTTCTTCGACGTTGAACAGAATCCGTTGATTACGTTCAAGTCCACGAAGATTGCGCAGACTGGCCCCAACACCTACGAGGTGGATGGCGACTTTACGATCCGCGGAGTATCCAACCCCGAGAAGTTGACGCTCACGATTTCCGGCAGGGGAACGGGCACAGGGGAGATTAAAGGAACCATGGTTTTCAACCGTAAGGACTACGGAATGAACAGCGGCATTCCGTTCATCAAGATTGCCGACCATGTCGACGTAAGCTTCCACCTCAAAGGGAAGCGAGTCGGCGGGCTTCCTTTGGCCCTCAAGCAATAGCCAGGCCGGGCCGTTCTCTTTTCGTCACCGAGTTTTCTCCTCCGTCTCTCGGTGGCAAGAATTCCTCACCAATCCCTTTGTCCGCCAGGTATCCTTTTCAAAGACCGATGTCCTGCGCGCCGCATCTGCACTCCCGGTTCGCTTTGCCTTGACCTGGTCGCGAGCCTGGAATACCATCTTGGCTCCATGCCCGAAAATCGTTCTCTGGTTGGCCAGGTCTTATCCCATTACAGAATTACTCGAGAGTTAGGCAGCGGCGGAATGGGTGTCGTGTACGAAGCGGAAGACACCCGTCTGGGCCGCCGCGTGGCGGTAAAATTCCTTCCCGCTGAAACCGCCCAGGATACTCAGCTGATCGAACGCTTTCAGCGCGAGGCACGAGCAGCTTCGGCGCTGAACCATCCCAATATCTGCACCATTCACGCCATCGAACAACACGAGGGCCAGCGTTTTCTCGTCATGGAGCTGCTGGAAGGCCAGACGCTCGCACAACTGATGAATCGGCAGCCCTTTCCCATGGAAAAACTGTTGCCCATGGCTGTTCAGATTGCCGATGCCCTTGAATCCGCCCACGCCAAAGGCATCGTCCACCGGGACATCAAGCCCGCGAATCTGTTTGTGACCGAACGCGGCCAGGTTAAAGTTTTGGATTTTGGGCTCGCCAAAATTGAGCGCGCGGAGATCTCTCCGTCCGGTTCCACACCTTCCAAGATGGACACCATGGGCGCGGAACTGACTTCGCCGGGCGCGGCCATGGGCACCGTTTCCTACATGTCTCCCGAGCAATCACGCGGGCAACTGGTGGACGCGCGAACGGATTTGTTCTCCGTCGGAACCGTGTTGTATCAGTTGTCCAGCGGAGTGTTGCCTTTCCGCGGAGACACTTCGGCGACGGTCTTTGATGCCATCCTGAATCGCGATCCCGTTCCCGTTATGGAGGTAAACCCTGGCGTTCCTGCTGAGTTTTGGCGAATCCTCTCGAAACTCCTGGAGAAGGATCGCACCTTGCGGTGCCAGACGGCCACGGAACTCAAGACCGATCTGAACCGCCTGAAGCGGGACCTGGAGTCCGGAAGCAAGCGCGCGGCAGACCTGAGTGATACAAAGTCCAACGCGATCAAATCGAGTGTGAAGTCGGTGGCGGTGCTCTATTTCGAGAACTTGAGCGGCGTAAAAGAAGACGAGTACCTGCGGGACGGCATTACCGAAGACATCATCACCGAACTCTCCAAAATTCGCGGCCTGAATACCTTCTCGCGGCCCACCGTGCTTGCCTTTCGGGATAAACAGGTTACCCCGTCGCAGATCGGTCAGCAGTTGAAGGCGGCTTATGTCTTGACCGGAAGTTTGCGCCGTGCGGGGAACCGCTTGCGAATTACCACCCAACTCGTGGACACCGGCACCGATTTTCCCATTTGGTCGGAGCGGTATGACCGCGAAATGAAAGATGTTTTTGAAGTGCAGGACGAGATTGCCCGAAAAATCGCGGAAGCCTTGCGAGTGACGCTCTCTCCACAGGAACTGGAAGCCCTGGCCATCAAGCCCACTGAGAATTTGCAGGCATACGACCTGTATCTGAGAGGCAAACGCTACGCCCGGCGCCAGACGCGGCAGGACCTGGAGTTTGCGCTGCAGATGTTTGAGAACGCCGTGACCATGGACCCCAGCTTCGCCCTGGCATTTGCCGCCTGCGCCAACGCCTGCGCCATGTTCTACTGCAATTATAGTCGCGACGCCGTCTGGGTGGAGCGCGCGCGAAATGCTTCGGGGAGAGCCGTGGCCCTGCGCTGGGATTTGCCGGAAGTCCAGGTAAGCCAGGCGTGGGTCTTGTATGCGACGGAATTGCATGACGAAGCCGTGAGAATGGTACAAAAAGCCATCGAACGAAAGAAAGACTGCGAAGGAGCGTACTACCTGCTTTGCCGCGCGCTCTTCTCCGCGGGCCGCTATCAGGAAGTGACGGACCTGGTCGAGACCGCACTCGAGGCGAGCGGCGAAGACTACAACGTATACGTACCGATCATGAACGCCCTCGGCGCGCTCGGCAAAGTGGAGATCCGTGGCAATGTCCTGTTGCGGCGAGTCGCTGCGCTGGAAAATCACCTGAAGCAGGTTCCCGAGGACGCGCGGGCGCGCATCCTTCTGGCTGGCGATTACGCGAGCCTGCACCGCTTGGAAGACTCCATGCGCGAAACAAACCTGGCCATGACCTTGCGGGCCAACGAAGCCTCCATTCTCTATAACGCGGCCTGCAACTATTGCTTACTGACCAAGAAATCTGAAGCCCTGGAGGCGCTTCGCAAGGCGTGGGATGCCGGATTCAAAGATGCAAGCTGGGCGCGGCGCGATCCAGACTTGTCACTGCTCCACGACGACCCAGAATTTAACCGCTTGTATCCTGCCACCGCCGCTTCGGAACAGACCACCGCGTCCTGACCGGCAAAGCGCGACAACGGGCCAGCCGGAGGCTCTCTGACGCTTCGCCCTATCGTTTGTCACCCCTTTCCTGTATGCTCCCGAAGCTCATCCCTCAGGAGGTACTCCCATGTCCACTCCGCAACCACTTTCGATCCTCGATCAGAACAAGCAGCTCGCGATGCGGTGGTTTGAGGAGGTTTGGAATCAGGGACGCCGCGAGACCATCCACGAGCTCTTTGCTCCGGAAGGCGTCCTGCATGATGGCGCCGCCACGTACCGTGGCCCGGAAGAATTTCTGCGTTTCTACGAAGGTTTGCGCTCGCAATTCTTTGATTTCCGCGTGACACCCCTCCTGGCCGTGGCCGAAGGAGACCTCGCGTGTCTCCACTGGTCCGCGGCTTTCCGCCATGCGCCAACCGACAAGCCCATCCAGATAACCGGCACATCAATTGTTCGCGTGCGCGACGGCCAGTTTGTGGAAACATGGCAAAACTGGGATGCCGCCGGCCTGGTTACGCAACTTACAGACAATCCCGTCGCAGCTTTTCTCTAGAGCGCGGCCAAGGATGTGTTAGAGTTTCCGCGGTGCCTAGGTCCACCTGTCTTGCTCACAGAGGAGGCATCATGCCTCGGATCCTGCTGACCACGCGTTGCCGCGATTCTGGCCTCTACGATTATTTTCGTGAAAACGCTCCTCGCGATTTTCGCTGGCGCTTTGGCATGCCGCGCAATATCTCTTTTGGCTTGCGCTTTCTGCGCCAGAATATTCCGGACCTGACCATTCTCGAATATCCAACCCGCGCCGAGTTTTCCGCGCAACTCCAGAAGGGTTGGGACGTGGTCGGCTTTTCCTTCTACCTCGAAGAAACCAACGACATCCTCGATTTGGCCGCGGAGGCGCGCGGCGCCGGCGTCCGCGAACTTTGGGCCGGGAATTACGGCGCCTTGACGCCCTCCATCCGCTCGCATTTCGATCATGTCTTCACAAGCTATAGCGAAGACGCTGTCGCGCAGAAGCTTGGTGTATGCCTCGACGAGATCCAACATCCTCCGCTGATCACACGGTTCCGCTTGCCTGGCGGCTGGTCGTTTCCCGTAGGCGTTCTTTTCTCCTCGCGGGGCTGCAGCTTCCGCTGTACATTCTGCCAGACCACCGCGTTTGCTCCGAAGCCCAATCCCATCACTGTGGAGTCTCTCGACCGTGTGCTGCGCTTCTACGTTCAGCACGGCATCCACTTCGTGCTGATCCTCGACGAGAATTTCGGCAATCTGCCGTCGCACGCTCATGCGGTCATCGAACTACTCGCCCGTCATAAAGTGCGCTGGCTCGTACAATCGCGCGTGGATCTCTTTCTGCGGAATTTCGCGGATTGGCAGAAATGCGGGATGGAAGGCGCGCTTTTCGGAATTGAAAGTTTTCATCAGGACATCTTGAAGCAGATGCACAAGAACGAGAAAGTGCAAGGAGCGTTTGAACTGGCCGGACGCCTTAACCGCGCCGGCCTTTACACGCAAGGTTACTACATCATCGGCTTGCCGCCGGAAACTCCCGAATCCATCGCTGAAGATCTGCAGACGCTGGCGTCGCTACGACTCGACGTCACCCAAATTACCATCGTCACGCCGCATCCGCAAACGGAAATGTGGCGCGAACTGGATACCGGCTACGGGATTTTTGAGAAGGACTGGTCGAAATTCGATACCAAGCACCTCGTCTGGAATCACCCGCATTGCGCGCTGGGCGTTCTCGAAACGCTGCTCGAGCAGGGTTTCCGCGGCTGCTACGGGAAAGATTGGCTCGTGCGCACGACGAAGAAATTTCTGGCCATGCGCCGCGCGCAGAAAGATCTTTCCAGCATTCTTCTAGGTCCTGCGCGATCTCGCTGGTCCTTACCGGAACGCTTGCCATTTCTTCCGATGCCTCAACCTACTCCCGCGTCACCGGCGCACAGCGCCGTCGCTTAAGCGATTCAGGGGACGGTCTTCGACTCTGCAGTGGCTTTCGTTAGCGGGCATAGCTTTTCAAGTATTCCGGAAGCGCGGGATCATTCTTGCGCTGCGCATCCGGTTCGGGAGCCTTTGCGACAGTTTCCAGCGGCAGAACCCCGGCCCAAACCGGCAGCGTGTAGTCTGCTTCGTCATCGATCGGTCCACCGGTGCGGACCTTGGCGGACACTTCCTCGAGGGGTAGCGCTAAGACGGTTGTGGCCTTCATTTCCTGTTCATTGGGCCAGCGAATCTCTTCCCAACGGCCCTTCACCACGTGTTCAGTGAAGAGGCGCAGTGCTTCCATTTTCTCCGCGGGATCTTCCACCAGCCGGGCAGTTCCGACGATCACTACGGACCGGTAATTCACCGAGTGGTGAAACGCCGACCGCGCGAGCACCAGACCGTCCAAATGCGTGACCGTCACGCACACCGGCACGCCTTTGCTGAGCGTACGCAGCATCCGGCTTGCGGCGCTGCCGTGAAGATACAGCGTCTCGTCCGTGCGCCCGTAGTTCGTGGGAATGACGTACGGCTGGCCGTCCACGCTGAAGCCAACGTGACACACGAATCCTTTGTCGAGGATTCCGTAGACGGTCTCGGCGTCATATTTGCCGCGTTTCGGCAGGCGTTTGACTTGCGTGCGATCGGTTGGGGTGAATTGGCTCATGCACCTATTTTACTGGTCCTTGGGAGTCGCGCCAGAGCCAACTTGGCTTGGTACGGTTTGCGCGCGGCGTTGGGAAGCGAGCCGGGGAATCAGTTCCGGCTCCGCGAACGCTTTGTCCCACACGCTGTGATCCATCTTGTGATACTCACTATGCTGCAGATTGGCTTGCACTTTTTTCAGTTGCTTCATCATTTCGCCCTGAAACACCCGCAAGGGCACGCGCGAGATCGCCAGGGGTTCGAGAAATTGTCGTAGGCGGCGACCACCACTGCGCCCGCCCATTTTCCCGGATAGCTTGGCAGCAACGACCAAACGCCCAGGCCTCCCATGGATTGCCCCACAATAAAGACGCGGTCCGGATCGATGGAAAATTCGCTTTCCACTTTTGCCAGGACGTCCACGGTCAATCGTAGAGGAAGCGCCGGTTCGTTTCCGGTTCGGCCCAGTTTTCGCTCACGGGGCACTGCGGCGCCAGCACAAACGCCGGGAGCTTGTCTTGCGCTTCCCGCGTGGTCCAGACGTGACTCCCTTTTTCATTTCCCTTGGAGATTTGCCTGACGTTGTCCGAGCCACGGCCTTCGCCACCGTGAAGCCAGAGCACCAGCGGATACTTCCGGTCCGCGGAATAGCCAAGTGGAACGCACAGGCGGTAGGGCAACTGCTCGCCCTTCTTTTTCGTGTAGACGAATTTGCGGAATTCGATGTCGTCCCTGGTGAGCTCCACGGCGCCGCAAAGTTGTGCGAGAAACAAAGCCAGCAGAGCCAAGCCGGCCGCGCGACACAGTGCGGACCAAGGAGCTCATGTTATTCGTTTGCAGCAGTGGAGGCCGTTGTGGCGGACGAGGGGATCAAGGTGGGTTTCGCGGCGCCGCGCACCACACGGAATCCGACGTATTCCGCCGCCGGCGTGCAGTTCGACCGCGTGTCCGCCGGGCAGTCAGCACTTCCGCCCACGACTTTTCCCTTTCCTTCCGCGGTCAGTGCCCACTCCGCCACATTTCCGCCGAAATCGAACATGAGCTCTTCGGTTTCTGCACCTTGCCCGGGGAAACTACCTACCGGCTTCAGCAAGGGAGCATTGCCGTCTAGTTCCTTGATCTTTTCGCGCAGGCGATTTGTATCATCCGGATTCGGCGCATAACCAGCCCAATAATCGAGGGTATTCTCGCCATCTTTTTTGTCAGCCATGGCCGCCACTTCGTTTTCGTTGGGCACGCGCCAGGTTTGCCCCGTCAATTTGAAGAGCCAATCCGCGTAGGCCTCGGCTTGCGCAAACGTTACGCCATTCGCAGGATAATTTTCCGTTCCCGGTTCTATTTTGTAGCTTTTGTCAAAGGCGGCGAACTGCGCGCGCGTGACTTCATAGCGACCCACTTCCAGATCGCCGCGCTTGACCACTTCGGGAATCAGGACGGTTTTTCCCTTGCCGCCATAGGACACACCGTAGGCTCCGCCGGCACGCGCAACGCTCTTCGATTTCAGCGCGCCGTCCAGCGGCGAGCCGGATTTCAGCGCTTCGTTCGCGGGCGGCGCGGCCTTGAAGAAATATTTGTCGAACCACGCGGCTTCTTCTTCCACTTTGCGCAACTGGTGCGTCAGCTTGCGCGGCCCATGCGGTTCCCCGGGGAAGACCACGAATTTCGTAGGCACTTTGCCGTAATACTGCAGCGCGCGGAAAAAGGACCAGCTCTGCGCCGGCGGTACGTTGGTATCGGCGGTACCATGAAAAATCAGTACCGGCGCCTGCACGTTGTCCATCTTGAAGAAGGGCGACTTGCGGATGTACAGCTCGGGATCCTCGAGCGGCGATTTGCCGAAGTAGTAGGAATCAAAGGAATCGCCGAACTGCACGTTGCCCCAGTCGCTGATCCATTCGACGTCACCGGCGCCGACGCTGGCGACCTTGTATCGCGACGGATACGTAGTGATCAGGCTGATGGAAAGAATGGAGCCGTTCGACCATCCGAGCGTGGCAACTTTGTCGGGATCCACCAGACCTATTTCGACGAGATAATCCACGCCCAGATTGATGTCCGGTGTTTCGAGGTCGTAATACTTGCCGCAGCAGATGGACTCCACCCACTTCAGACCGTAGTTGCCGCTGCCATGATAGTTGGGGCGCAGGATGAACGCGCCGCGCTGCGTGAGCAGGTTGTTGGGGTAGGCCCAGTTGTCGTCCCAGAC
>Ga0306923_10001054_pt1 | contig 23734 bp, 20 predicted proteins | sample sta12Can44000108_FD_203841 | JGI IMG/M metagenome (GOLD analysis project Ga0306923, IMG submission 203841) | Lab enrichment of tropical soil microbial communities from Luquillo Experimental Forest, Puerto Rico - statanox.12C.anox.44.000.108 (v2)... | ecosystem: Environmental > Terrestrial >... | reverse complement strand
GTACTCCACCATCGTCTTGGCGTCGGGGTCCTTGCCGTTGCGCGCATACTCTTCCTTGCCCTTCTCGGAATCCGTATTTGCGGCGGCAGCGCCAGTCGTGTCCCACTTGACCTTAAGCGCATTGCGTCCGGCCCTTGTCGCCTCGACGGTGTCGCCGATCACGGCAACGCCGAACGGCAGTGGAATCACCTTGGTGACCCCCTTGATGGCCGTAACCTCTCCCATGTTGAGGACTTCGACCTTGGCACCCTCGACCGGCGCCTCCAACACCGAGGCATAGACCATGTCGGGAATCTGCACGTCGATTCCATACTTGGCGCTGCCGTTCACTTTCAACGGAACGTCGATGCGCCCGATATCCTTGCGCCCGATGAGCTTGAATTGCGCAGGCTTCTTCAGGTCCACATCGGTGATGTTCGGCAGCTCGGCCGGAACGGTCGTGAATTTGGCGACGTCGCCGTAGGAGATACGCCGGCCTGACTTCGCGTGGACGACGAAGCCTTTGTCCGTCGACAGCTCGCTCGCCGGCACTTTCCATTCGTTGGTTACGCTGTCGATGAGCACGCGCCGCGCTTGCGCGCCGGCTATCCGCAGTGGCGTGAAATAGCCGGGAACGGAGACGCTCGCGGCGGTGATCTGCGCGCCTTTGAACAGCTCGTGCGGATTGCCGTAGGTCTTCGGATTCGCGGGTGCGAACTCCGCCTTCACCTTCGACCAGTCGGCGTCGAGTTCCTCCGCCAGAATGAGCGGCAAGGAGGTCATGACGCCCTGCCCCATTTCCGCCGCCGGACAAAGGATCGTCACCGTCCCATCGGTGCCGATCGTGACCCAGGCATTGATCTTGGCAGCTTGCGTAGCGCCCAATGCATCAGGCACGCGGCCCACAGCGCCGAGCGTGAACGCGAATGTCAGCCCAGCCGCGCCGCCAACGAAGCTGCGTCGGCTAAGCGTCGTTGCGAGGGAGATATCTTCGTGCATGGCCTAGCCCTCCCGAGCGGCGCGCTCGATGGTGCGAACGATGCGCGGATAGGTGCCGCAGCGGCAGATGTTGCCGTCCATATGGGCCACGATCTGCTTGCGCGTCGGCTTCTTGGTTTTCGCCAGCAGTTCGGCCGCTTGCATGATCTGGCCGGATTGGCAGTAGCCGCATTGCGGCACCTGCTCGGCGATCCAGGCCTTCTGCAGCGCATGATTGGAGTTCGGCGACAGCCCCTCGATCGTCGTGACCTTTTTGCCGCCGACGGTCGACATCTGCGTCTGACAAGAGCGCACGGCTTTGCCCTCGATATGAACCGTACAGGCGCCGCAGAGACCCGAACCGCACCCGTATTTGGTGCCGGTGAGTTTGAGGTGCTCCCGCACGACCCAAAGCAGAGCCGTATCCGGCTCCGTCTCGACGCTCACCGCCTTGCCATTGATTGTGAATGCGACAGCCGTCATCGGTTTCCTCCCTGGAGACGGTTATTTGCGGCTGAACCGACGAATGGTAATTGTTTTCGCGATTGGCAGGAAGAGCCGTTTGCCGGAGCAGCGCTGGCAATAACGACGCAGGGACGTTCTATGATGCCTCGCCATTCGCTCGGGATTGGCGCAAAAGGGTGATGCTTCGATGAGCAGACAAAGCAACTTCGCCGGCAACATCGCCTACGACGACCTGCGTGAATGGCTCGCCATGGCCGAGCGCCTCGGCGAGGTCCGCACCGTCAAGGGCGCAAACTGCGAAGAGGACATCGGCCTCGCTGCCGAGGCGGTGCTGCGCGCCGAGCAAGGCCCCTGCGTCGTGTTCGAGGACATCCCGGGTTGTCCAAAAGGTTTTCGCCTGCTCATGAACGTATTTGCCGGCAAGCGCCGCAACATGACGCTCGGCTTTCCCGATCATCTCAGTAAATGGGAGCTCAGCGACGCCTATCGCGAGGCCTACCTGCAGGACCAGCGCGTGCTGCCGCACGTTGTGGTCGACGACGGGCCGGTATTCGAGAACGTCATGATGGGCGATGACGTCGACGTCACCATTTTCCCGGCGCCGAAATGGCACGAGAAGGACGGCGGCCGCTATATCGGCACCGGCACCTACAGCATCACCCGCGACCCCGAGGAGAATTGGCTCAACGCCGGGGCTTATCGCGCGCAGGTGCACGACAAGAAAACTGTCGGCATCGTCATGGCGGCGGGCCACCACGGACGCATCCACCGCGACAAATCATTCAAGCGCGGCGAGCCGTTGCCGGTGGTGATGGTGCTCGGCGGAGATCCGATTGCATTCTTCTTCGGCGGATTGGAAGCGCCCTATGGCGTGTTCGAGCTCGACCTCGTTGGCGGCCTGCGCGGCCGGCCGGTCAAGATGGTGCGCGGCAAGGTCACCGGCCTGCCCTTCCCCGCCAATGCTGAAATCGTGCTCGAAGGCTATGTGCCGCCCGACCGCCTGCATGCGGAGGGCCCGTTCGGCGAATGGACCGGGCATTACGCCGGCGGCGTGCGGCAAATTCCGGTGCTCGACATCAAAGCGATCTACTATCGCAACGATCCGATCGTGCTCGGCGTACCGCCCATGGGAGCGGGTCCGGACGAAATGGCGCGCTACCGCGCCGTGATGCGCTCAGCCACCATCAAGCAGAATATCGCCAATGCCGGCGTCCCCGGCGTGCAGGCGGTGTGGTGCCATGAGGTGGGCGGTGCACGTATGCTGCACGCGGTCTCGATCGCGCAGCGCTATCCGGGCCACGCGGTGCAAGTGGCGCATGTCGCCGCCCAGTGCGGCGCCTCGGCTTACGCGTCGAAATATATCGTGGTGGTCGACGACGACGTGGACGTGACCAATCTCGACCATCTACTGTGGGCGATGCTCACGCGCACCGATCCCAAGGAAGCGATCCAGTTCATCACCGGCTCATGGGATTCGAGCGCCGATCCCGCGCTCCCACCCGAGCGGCGAGCCGTCGGCAACATGACGCATTCGGTGGCGCTCATCGATGCCTGCAAGCCGTTTCACTGGCGCGACAAGTTTCCGCCCACGAATGCGCCGAGCGCAGAGGTCGCGCGCAAAGCGCGCGAAAAATTCGGCTGGTTGGTCGACGGCAACGGCAGGTAGGTCAATTACACTGTCCCAATCGTTGCAACAGATTTGGAAAAGGCGTTAGTCTTTAGCGGCACGTTATTCGAGCTGGGCGCCGGTTCTACCGCAGCTATAGAAACACGTGAGGGCACGCGCGCAGCGGCAAATCGGCTCTGCGCGCCAAAAGCTGCAGGATCGGCGCAGCAAGACGCCGCAATCCACTAGGGAGGACATCGCATGGCTATTCGCAGAGGCCGCAAGGCTCCAGCGCTGGAGCCGGTTGCCGGCAATGGGCTGCTCGATCGCCGCGCCTTGCTCGGACGCGGCATCGTATTCGCCGGCGCCACGACCGCCGGCGTGGGTAGCGTGCTCACCGGCGCCGCCGCCGAGCCGCTCAAGAACGACCCTTGGAGCCTGGAAATGGGCTCCGTCGTGCCGCCCTATCAGGTGCCGTCGCGGTTCGAGAAGGACGTCGTTCGCAGCCGCAGCAATCCCAACAACGAATTCCGCAATTCTCACGCGCGCACCCCCCACCATCTGTTGCAGGGCACGGTGACGCCCAACGGGTTGTTCTTCACGATCTCGCATTCGGGCCTGCCGGATATCGATCCAGCCCAACACAAGCTCGTCATCCATGGACTCGTGAAGCAGCCGTTGGTTTACACGGTCGAGTCGCTGTCGCGTTACCCCATGGTGACGCGCATGCATTTCGTCGAATGCGCCGGCAACAGCGCGCCGATGTTCTCGAATGAGCCGGTGCAGGCGACAGCCCAGGCTCTGCACGGGCTGGTGTCCAACGCCGAATGGACCGGCGTTCCCCTCTCCACCCTGCTGGAGGAAACGGGCATCGACCCAAAGGCGAAATGGCTCTTTGGCGAAGGCGCCGATTCCCTGAGCTTGCATCGCAGCGTGCCGGTCAAGAAAGCGCTCGATGACGCGATGATCGCGCTCTACCAGAATGGTGAGCGCATCATGCCCGGCAACGGCTACCCGATGCGCCTGTTGCTGCCCGGATATCAGGGCAACATGAATATCAAGCACGTGCGCCGCATCAAGCTGATCGATCAACCGGCGATGAGCTTCTACGAGGCCAAGACCTACTCGCAGATCCTCCCGGACGGAAAAATGTGGCTGTTCCACTTCACCATGGAGGTGAAATCGTTCATCACCCAGCCTTCGTTCGGCCACTCGCTGAACGGACCGGGCTACTACGAGATTTCCGGCATCGCCTACTCGGGCAACGGACGCATCTCCAAAGTGATGGTGTCCGCCGACGGCGGCAAGAGCTGGGCGCAGGCGGCGTTGCAAACGCCGGTGTTACCCAAGGCGTTCACGCGCTTCCGCATGCCTTGGCGGTGGGATGGGCAACCGGTGGTGCTGCAGAGTCGCGCCTGGGACGAATCCGGCGCGGTGCAGCCGCTGCGTGCCGAGTTCGTTGCCGCGCGCGGCCAGACCGACAAGCCGGTGACGAACCCGTTGGGATTCCCCAACCAGCACTACAACAGCATCACCAGCTGGGGCGTCGACAGCTCAGGAGGGATCAAACATGTGTATGCGTAATTCGCTGTTTGCTCTCTCGCTGACATTCGCGTTCGGTGCCGGTACGGCCATGGCCGAGACGCCGGGCCTGGGCAAGCCGATCAGCGAGGCCGATATCGCGGCCTGGAACATCGAGGCCCTCCCCGACGGCACCGGCTTGCCGCCGGGCAGCGGCACGGCGGCGCAGGGTGCCGCGATCTACTCGCAAAAATGCGCCATGTGTCACGGCGAGAACGGCGTCAAGCCGGCGGCCGGTTACGTGCCCCTGGTCGCCCCGCCGAAGTTCGATCGCATCGACGCGCCCAAGACGGTCACCTATTACAAGTATGCCACGACGCTGTTCGATGTGATCCGCCGATCGATGCCGTATCAGATGCCGAAAACGTTGACCAACGACGAACTCTACGCGGTGAGCGCCTATGTCCTCTCGCTCAACAAGATCATCGGCGAGAACGATGTGATGGACGCCAAGACCTTGCCGCAAGTGAAGATGCCGAACCGGGATAATTTCATCATCTGGGCTCCAGACAAGATTTAGAGTCGGACGGCTCTTCAGCTGTGCCGCGCGATGTCCGGGCAGAAGCGCGCCCTTAAGGGCGTTCATGCCCGGCCATCGTCGTTGGGGCTGCAGGCCGCCGACTGGCTACGCCTCCCCTTCATTCGCACCTCGGCCAATGCCATAAGCTCCCTGCTGGCAAGCACGAGGAGCTGGGAATGGAGCTTGGACTGGAGGGAAAGGTCGCGCTCGTAACCGGTTCGAGTCGCGGCATCGGCCGCGGCATCGCCTTGGCCTTGGCCGCCGAGGGCTGCGATCTCCTGCTCACGGGGCGCGATGTGCCAGCACTCCAGGACGTTGCAAACTCGATCCGCAGCGAGCGACGCAAAGCCGCCGTATGCGCGCTCGATCTGCGCCAGCCGGCCGCGGCCGCGACGCTGGTCGAGGCGGCGCGGCGCGAATTCGGCGGGCTCGACATCCTGGTCAACAATGCCGGCACGACCAAGCGCGGCAGTTTTTTCGAGCTGACCGATGCCGACTGGGAAGAAGGTTACGCGCTGAAATTTTTCGCCCACGTGCGGCTCGCGCGCGCGGCTTGGCCGCTGCTCAAGGAGCGACGCGGCGCGCTGGTGGCGATCGCCGGAACCAGCGGACGAAAGCCGGAGAGGCGCTTCACCATCGGCAGCTCAGTCAATGCCGCTGTCGCGGCCTTCACCAAGTGTTTGGCGGATCTCGGCAAGGAGGACGGCGTGCGGGTCAACTGCATCCATCCTTCTCTGGTCGAGACGGAACGACAATGGCGGCGGATCCGCGCCGAGGTCGAGCGGACGGGTGAGCCCGAGGCCAAAATCCGCGCCCAGTTCTGCCGTGAGACTGGAATCATCCGCTACGGCAAGGTTGAGGACGTGGCGGATTTCGTCACCTTTATCGTCTCCTCGCGGGCAACGTGGATGCATGGCGCCACGTTAGATCTCGACGGCGGGGAGATTCCGGTGCTGTGATTCGCAGATTGCGTCTGCTTGCTCCCGCAGTCATCGGCATCCCATGAATATCCTGCTCACCCCGGCGCGGATCGGCTCGGTGGAAATCCCGAACCGCATCGTCATGCCGCCGATGACGACGCGCACGGCGGACGAAGAGGGTTACGTCACCGACGACACGCTCGCTTATTACCTGGCGCGGGCGCGTGGCGGCGTCGGTCTCATCACCGTCGAGATGGCCTCGCCCGAGCGTGCCGGTCGGCATCGCCGCCGCGAGGTCGGCATCTACGACGACCGTTTTCTGCCGGGCCTCACGCGATTGGTCGATGAGATTCATCGCGCCGGATCGAAAGCGTCGATCCAACTCGGACACGGCGGCGGACACACCCGCCGCGACATCTGCGGCGAGACGCCGATCGCGCCCTCGGCGATTCCGCACCCTGTCTACGAGACAACGTTCGAAACCATCGTCCCGGAGGAAATGACCGCGACGCACATCGAGGCGACCATCGCGGCGCACGCCGCGGCCGCGGTGCGCGCCCACAAAGCCGGCTTCGATTGCGTCGAGGTGCACGCCGCACATGGGTATCTCATTTCGCAATTCCATGCCCCATTCGAGAACCGCCGCACTGATGCTTATGGCGGCAGTCTCGAGAACCGCGCCCGCTTCGGGCTCGAGGTGCTGCGCGCGGTCAAGGCGGCGGTCCCCGGAATGCCGGCCGTGTACCGCTTGTCGGTCGAGGATTTCTTCCCCGGCGGGTTGCCGTTCAGCGAAGGCCGCCAAATTGCGGTGTGGGCGGCGGAAGCGGGAGCCGACGCGCTGCATGTCACCGCCGGCCATTATCGCTCGTTGCCGTCCGCGCAAATCGTGCTTCCGCCGATGACGTTTCCGGACGCGACCTTCCTCGATTTCGCCGCTGCCGTGAAAAAACTGGTCAGCGTCCCGGTCATCGCCGTAGGACGGCTCGGCGATCCCGCTACTGCGACGGCGGCGATCGCCAGGGGCAAAGCGGATTTCATCGCGTTGGGCCGTAGCCTCATCGCCGATCCGCAATGGGTCGAGAAGCTCCGCCGCGGCAAGCCGATCCGGCGTTGTCTCGCCTGCAATACCTGCATCAACGAGATGCGCGGCGGGGCGCGCATCGGCTGCGTGGTCAATGCCGCCGCCGGTCGCGAGACAACGTTTGCGGATCGCCGGGCGCCGCACGGCGAGCGCATCGCAGTCATTGGCGCCGGCCCCGCCGGCTTGACCTACGCATCGCTGGTGGCTGAAGGAAACGACGTCACGGTGTTCGAGAAGGATGCGCGCCCGGGAGGCGCATTTCGCTATGCCGGCAAGGCACCGCTGTTCCAGGAGGTCGCGGCGAATGAGGCGAGCTTCGATCGCTACATCGGCGATCTCGTCGCGGCATGCGCGGGCAAGGGCGTCAAATTTCGCTTTCGTTGCAACGTCAGCACCAATCCCGACGTGCTTGCGCCGTTCGACCGGATCGTGATCGCGACCGGCGCCCGTTATCGTTTCGGCCTCGAGCCGATCGCAACGAAACTGCTCGATTGGGGCATCGGGCGCTGGCTGCTCGTGTCGCGGCTCTTGTCCGATACAAGATTGCGGGAATGGTTCTATCGCAAGGGCCGTCGCGCAACTGCCGATCGCTTTCGACAGCTGGCCAAGCCGAGCCAAATCGTCGTTGCGATCGGCGATGCTGCCGTGCCGGGCAAGAGTAAAGAAGCGATCGCCAGCGCCTTCGAGGCGGCGCTGGTTCGGTGATCATTCCTTCATAAGGAGATCCGCGACCGCCATTGCGACAATCTTGGTCGCGGCACGCAGGTCGTTCAGCCGCAAATTCTCGTTGGCGTTATGCGCGTTTGCTTCGCCAAGCGAGCGCGGACCGGCGCCGTAGAGCACGATCGGAATGCCGGCGGCGGCGTAGTGGCGCGCGTCGGTGTAGAGCGGAACACCCGCAACCGGTACCTCGACACGAAGCACCTCCTTGGCGTGGCGCTGAATGGCGGCCGCAATCCGCTGCGTAGCCGGGCGCGGCGCCAACGGCTCGGCCAGCAGCAGCCGGCGCACCTCCACCTTGATTTGCGGATCGCGCTTCGCAGCATTGGCGATCAGCGTGCGCAGCTCGGCCTCGACCTCGGCAGGGTCCTCTTCCGGGATCACGCGGCGATCGATGCGAAAGGCGACCTGATCCGGCACCACATTGGTGTTGATACCGCCTTTGATCAGCCCGACGTTGAGCGTCGGCGAGATGATGCCGGCCGTGGCCGAACGTATGCGCGTCAACGTCGTGCGATGGGCGTAGAGCGCGGAGAGGATCGCATTAGCCGCTTCGAGCGCGTCGAGGCCGGCCGCCGGCATGGCGGCGTGCGCCTGCTTGCCCGTGACCGTCACCTCCAGATGCAGACAGCCGTTGTGGGCGGTGACCACCGCATAGGAAAACCCCGCAGCAATGGCAGCATCCGGCCGCACCAGCCCCTGATCCAAGAGCCATTTCGGGCCGATGATTCCGCCGGCCTCCTCGTCATAGGTGAAATGCAGCTCGAGCGTTCCAGCGAGTTTGGCGCCCTGGGCGACCGCAGCCTTTAACGCGAGCAGCGCCCAAGCATAGGTGGCGAAATCCGATTTCGAGACCGCCACACCGCGACCATACATGACCCCGCCGTGCGGCCCCTCCTCGATCGTCGCCCCATAAGGATCGCGCCGCCATCCGAGGCCGGGCGGCACAACGTCGCCGTGGGCATTCAGCGCGATGATCGGCCCGTCGCCGAATCGATGGCGGATGATGAGATTGGTCGCACTCTTCATGCCGGCGGCATCCACCAGCGCATGCGGCACGTCATGGGCCTCGACCGCCAGCTCGAGCTGCTCGAGGAGGTGTCGCGCGCGTTTGGCATGTGGCGCGCAATCTCCCGGCGGATTGTCGCTCGGCACCTTCACCAGCTCGGCAAGAAATCGCGTCTGGCGCGGAAACTCGCGATCGACGAACGCAGCGACGACCTCGGGGAGCGTCATGACGTTTCGGCAAGCCGCAGCACGGTATCGAGCATGACGCGCGCGGCAATATCGGCATCCTCGGCCGTGATGATTTCCCGCGGCGAATGGCTGACGCCGCCATTTCCGCAGCGCACGAACAACATGGCAATATCGGTGAGCGCATCGAACATCATGGCATCGTGGCCGGCCCCGCTCGGAAACTCGCGCGGGCTTAGGCCGGCGCGCGTCACGGCGTCGGACAACAGTGACTGCAGGCGCGGGGAGCAAGGCACGGTCGCCGTTCGCTGTACCTCCCTGCTCTCGATTTTGACGCCGCGTCTTGCCGCAATGCGTGCCATCTCCGCGTTGATGTCGGATATCGCGGCATCGCGGGTGACGTCATCGCCGGCGCGCACATCGACCGAAAGCACGCAGCGCCCTGGAATGATGTTGATCGCGCCGTCGGGGATGGCGAGTTGCCCCACCGTGCCCACGAGCGTGGGCGCCTGAGCGCAGCGCTTTTCGACATACAGCACCAGCTCGGCTGCGGCCGCGGCCGCGTCGTGCCGCCGCGCCATCGGCACGGTACCGGCATGGCCGGCGGTTCCCGTGATCGTAATCATCGATCGAACGGAGCCGGCAATCGCGCTCACGATGCCGACCGGGAGGCCTGCTTCGAGCAAGACCGGACCTTGCTCGATATGAACCTCGAGATATCCCAAGAGATCCTCACGGCGGCGCGCGAGCGCGGGAATTTTCGCCGGATCGAGCCCCGCCTCCGCCATGGCCGCGGCCAAGGAGACCCCCTCGGCATCGCGGCATTCGAGCAGCCTCGCGTCGAACCGTCCCGCCACTGCACGGCTGCCGATAAAGCTCGACGAGAAGCGCACGCCCTCCTCTTCCGAAAAGGCGATGACGTCGAGATGGAACGGCAATTTGCGGTTCAATCGCTTGAGATGTTCTGCGAGCACCAGAGCGATGAGGATACCGAGCCGCCCGTCGTATTTGCCGGCGTTGCGCACAGTATCGTAATGGGACGCAACGATCAGCGTACGCGCCGATTCCTCACGCGCGGGATAGCGTCCAATGACGTTTGCGACCGCGTCGACCTCGGTCACGAGTCCCGCTTGGTGCATGAGATCGCGGATTTCCGCCGCCACCGTGCGATGTGCCGGCGACAGATAGGTGCAGGTTAGTCCCTCGGGACTTTCCGACCATCGCGCAAGTCGGTCGGCAAGCTCCATGATCCGCCCGCCGAACGCACCCGGCGGACTGTCGCTGATCCTATTCGCTGGTCCACTCGCCATATCCTTGCACTATTCCCGGTACAGCTCTTGCAACGTTCAAAGCGCCTCTTCATCCTGCGGGGTTTGACAAGGCGGGCTGAGGAAGAAGGGATTTTCCGTCGTGACTGCGGTGCTCACCGAGTGGTCGAGCCTCATCGTGCGGTGGTTACACGTCGTCGCCGCCATGGCTTGGATCGGCAGTTCATTTTATTTCATCCATCTCGATCTCAGCCTCAAGCCGCGCTCCGGTCCGCCGCAGGGTATTCAGGGCGACGCGTGGCAGGTGCACGGCGGCGGATTCTATCACATGATCAAGTATCTCGTTGCTCCAGCCCGCATGCCCGACGAGCTCACCTGGTTCAAATGGGAAGCCTATACCACATGGCTCTCAGGCTTCGCGCTGCTAGTCATCGTCTACTATGTCGGCGCGGAGTTCTACCTCATCGACAAATCCGTGCTCGACCTGACCGCACCCAGCGCCGCGGCCATCGCATTTGCAAGTCTCGTGCTTGCGTGGTTCGTCTACGAGGCGCTGTGCCGCTCCGCGCTCGGCAGCCACGAGGTCGCGCTTGCGCTAGTGGGCTACATCTTTCTCGTCGCGCTTACCTACGCCTTCACCCATGTCTTTAGCGGACGCGGCGCGTTCACCCAGATCGGCGCGCTGATCGGGACCATCATGGTGGCGAACGTGTTCGTGATCATTATTCCGAACCAGAAGAAGACGATTGCCGCGCTGCTCGCCGGGAAAGAGCCTGACTCGACTTTGGGCGAGCAAGCCAAGCAGCGCTCGGTGCACAACAACTACCTTACGCTGCCGGTCATCTTCTTGATGATCGCCAACCATTACCCGCTGATGTTCGCGACCCGCTTCAACTGGCTGATCGTCGCCATCGTGCTGGCGATCGGTCCGGTCATCCGACATTTCTTCAATTCCCGGCACGAGGGCAAAGGCAGCCCGTGGTGGACGTGGGGCGTGGCCGCTGCCGGGATGGTCGCGGTGGCGTGGCTGTCGGGCGCGGGACCGGCGGATATCGGCCCGCGCGCCGATCGCGTCGACGTCAAGGCAGCAGAAAATGCGATCCTCGCCCGCTGCAGCATGTGCCACCGCCATGAGCCGGTGTGGCCGGGCGTGCACGCGCCGCCCAAAGGGGTCGTGCTCGACGATGCCGACACTATCCGGCGTCACGCACGCCTCATCGAGCTCAACGCAGTGCGCTCGAATGCCATGCCACCGGGAAATATTACGGCGATGACGGCACAAGAACGCCAGCTCATCGCCGCCTGGATCGAGGCCGGCGCGCCCAACCCATAACGCACTATCTCTGAGCTGCCTGGTTCGCCGCGCCATTCCGGTCCGCCAGCCTCTATTTCGCGCGAGTGTAAGCGCGCTCACAGAGTCCTTCCGATTCCCCCGCTAGGGTCCGTACCTGAGGAAGACCAGGTACGTGGCATCAGGAGGCGGAAATGGCAGCCAGAACGAGGTTCGCACTCGTCTTCTGGATCGCCGTTGCGGTGGTGGTGACCATCCTGACGATCCAACCATGGGCGAGCGCGCCGGAGTCTGAGGGCCTATCGGCTGGGCCGATTGCGACGCGGGACGTCATTTATCGGCCACAGCGCTGGAACGTATACTGAAGCGGCAAGACGCCGGAGCAGCGCGAGCGAAGGCGACGAACTCAGCGCAGCCCTGCACGCTCGGGGTGATACGGAGCCTTCTGCTCCATCAGAATTCGTGACCGTTCCGGTCGTTACTTGCCTTCGCTGTTCGCCGCTTTGAGAATGGGCGACCAGCGCGCGATCTCCGCCTTCACAAAAGTCGAGAAGTTCGCCGGCGTGCGCTCGTCCTTGCTCGGCAATGACCCGCCAAGGTCAGCGATCCGGCTCTGGACGCCCGGATCATCCAGCGCCTGATCAAGCGTGAATGCCAGCTTGTCGATGATCGCCTTCGGCGTGCCTTTGGGAGCGAAAATCCCGGCCCAAATGCTCATCTGGTAGTCGAGGCCTGCCTCCTTCGCGGTCGGAACATCGGGCAATGCCGCCAGCCGTTGGCTGGAGGAGATGCCGTAAGCCTTGATCGTGCCTGCGGCGATCTGCGGAGCGACGCTGACCGCCTGCTCGCAAAAGAAATCGACGTGCCCGCCAATCAGATCGTTCAATGCCGGGCCTGTGCCGCGATAGGCCACGAGGCTGGGCCGCACTCCGGCCGTGGAGTTGAACAGCAGGCATGCCATGTGCGAGGACGCGCCGATGCCGCCGTGCGCCTGTTTCACGCTGTCACCGTGCTTTTTCAGATAGTCGACAAACTCCCGCAGGTCCTTCGCCGGAAAATCCTTCCTTGCGACGATCACGGCCGGCGCGTGCGCCGTAAAGCCGATCGGCTCGAAATCGCGCTCGGAGTCATACTTCACGCTCGGCGTTAGCACCGGCGCGGCGACATGCGAGCCCATGCTGCCCGCGAGCAAGGTGTAGCCGTCCGGGTTCGCGGCGGCCACCCGCGCGCTGCCGATCGTGCCGCCCGCGCCGCCAACATTCTCGACGACCATGGATTGTCCGAGGATTTTTCCCATCTCCTCGGTCACGATGCGCGCCACGACGTCACTGGGGCCGCCGGCGGGGAAAGGCACGATCACTGTGATGGGCCGCGACGGATAGCTCTGCGCGCTCGCACCGAGTGGTACGGCAAACAGACTTAGGGTCGCGATGCAGAGTAGTTTCTTCAACATGATTGACGGTCGATCTTCGAATTCATTGCAGGTGATGTCTTAGCCGAGCGTCGCTTGCGCGTCACGCGATTGATTGCCGCAGCAATCCGTTTGCTGCGAGAGGGCGGCTTGAGCCTCTTGCAGATCGTTAGGTGCGGCTGCGCGCGCCGGCACCCTTCTTAGTGAACCGATTTTGAGTCGCGTTCGTTCCGTGGCCTCGGCAAAGCCGAAGCTTATGCCGCAGCCCAAAAAATCGACTCCGCACTGCGCCCTTCTTTCAGGTCTGAGAGCTGCTTGCGATAGGTGCCCAGCACGAAGAGGCGAATTGTCGACGAAAGATTCTCGTGCTGGCGCTCGGAATTGATCGTGTCAACCAGTTCCGACACGGTCACGTTTCGCACCTTCGCGATTTCCTTTAGTGCGTTCCAGAATGCATCCTCTAGGCTAACGCTCGTCTTATGACCCGACACGACGATGGACCGCTTGACGACCAGAGATTTCATCAGACTCCCCCGATGGCTGTAGTAAAGTCGTGACATCGGACCGGAAAATCTGTCCTCCACTGTGGCGGCCACAAAAGAATTCTGGACCGTTGCAAAAATCACACAACTCGCGGCATGTTGTTGGAGGCATCCGCGATTGGAACAAGGACACGCACCCTCCAAGCACGCGCGCAAGACACGCTTCAACAGAACTTGTATATGACGCGCCATGTCCCGGCCCGAGGTCTCCCCATATCCCCGCGATCTCGTCGGCTACGGCCGCAACCCTCCCGATCCGCGCTGGCCGGGCGCCGCCCGCATCGCCGTCCAATTCGTCGTCAATTACGAGGAGGGCGGGGAGCGCAACATCCTGCACGGCGACGCAACCTCCGAAGCATTTCTATCTGACGTGCTCGGGGCGAAGCCGTGGCCGGGTGCACGCCACATGAACGTGGAATCGATGTACGAATACGGGTCTCGCGCGGGCTTTTGGCGGCTGTGGCGGCTGTTCACCCACCACCAAATACCGGTGACGGTATTCGGAGTCGCCATGGCGCTCGCGCGCTCTCCCGACGCGGTGGCGGCAATGCGCGAGGCGCGCTGGGAGATCGCCAGCCACGGACTCAAATGGATCGACTACAAGGACGTGCCGGAGGATGAGGAACGCGCGCAGCTCGCGGAGGCGATCCGTATCCATGCCCAGGCGACCGGGGAGCGTCCGCTGGGCTGGTATACCGGTCGTACCTCGGTCAACACCTTGAAGGCCGTGCTCGACGAGGGCGGCTTCCTCTATTCGTCCGATTCCTATGCCGACGATCTGCCTTATTGGGTGAACGGCCCGAAGGGACCGCACCTGATCATTCCCTACACCCTCGACGCGAACGATATGCGGTTCGTCAACGCGCAGGGCTTCGGCAGCGGCGATGACTTCTTCACCTATCTCAAGGATGCCTTCGACCTGCTCTATGCCGAAGGCGCCAGCGCGCCGAAAATGATGTCGATCGGGCTGCACTGCCGGTTGGTTGGACGGCCCGGCCGCGCGGCCGCGCTCACGCGTTTTCTCGACCATGTCGCCGGGCATGAACGGGTGTGGCTGGCGACGAGAGTAGACATCGCGCGGCATTGGCATCGCGAGCATCGCGCGCTCGCCGCCAACGCGCCGGCGATCCAGTAGTGCGACATGGCGAAGGTTGCGCTCACCGAACTCAATACCGCGGACGACGCGGCTTTCCTCGCCGCGATGGGCGATGTGTACGAGCAAGCGCCGTGGGTGGCGCAAGCCGTGTCGAAGCAGCGGCCGTTTCCTACTATCGCCGCCCTGCACACGGCGATGATGGCTGCAGTGCGCGCCGCGCCGCCGGATCAGCAGCTCGCATTGATCAACGGCCATCCCGATCTTGCCGGCAAGGCCGCGCGCGCCGGCGCCCTGACGGCAGATTCAACGGCGGAACAGGCGAGCGCGGGACTGGACCGACTGTCGGAGCCGGAATTCGCGCGCTTTCATCGCCTCAACGGCGCCTACCGCGAGAAGTTCGGCATCCCGTTCATCATCTGTGCGCGCCGGCACGGCAAAGAGTCGATCCTGCAGCAGTTCGAACGCCGCTCGCAGAACGGCAAGGCGGCTGAGACCAAAGCGGCGCTCGACGAAATTTTCCGCATCGCGGCGCTTCGCCTCGATCAGCGGATCGAGGCCGTCGATCGCCTCGCCGTGCATGGACACCTCTCGACCCATGTGCTCGATACCCATTCCGGCTGTCCTGCGGCTGGCGTGATGATCGAGCTCGTCGAATTATCCGCCGACAGCGAGCGACGCGTCGTCGTGCGGGCGACGACAAATCGGGACGGCCGCACCGAAGCGCCATTGATCGCCGGGCGGCCGGTGCCTATCGGCCGGTACGAGCTGCGTTTCCACATCGGCGACTACTTCAGGCAGCTCAAGGCGCGGCTCGACGATCCGCCCTTCCTCGATCTGATACCGGTTCGATTCGCGGTGGCGGAGCCGGAAGGCCATTACCACGTGCCGTTGCTGGTTACGCCGTGGAGCTATTCCACGTACCGCGGCAGCTGACGCTGTGCCCGGCGCTGATCGGGGAATAGGCAACGGCGAGCGAAATGCCTAGTGTTGCGGCAAGGGCGGCACGTCGCCGGCTCCTCGCGCCATTCCTCTGGCTGGCACGGCGATTGCTGCAGCAATTCAGGACGGGTTTAGCGGCCGTCGAGGGAGGGTTGAACATGAACAGGATCAGGCTTTTGCGGATGCTCGCCGCAGCAGCGGTAACGGCGCTCGCGGTGAGTCCGGTTGGTGCGCAGACCAATATGAAGTTTGCCCTCGATTGGAAGTTCGAGGGACCATCGGCCCCGTATTTCGTCGCGATCGACCGAGGCTACTACAAGGCCGAGGGCCTCAACGTCACGATCGATTCCGGCCCCGGCTCCGTCGCCGGCATCGCCCGCATCGCCGCCGGCACCTATCCGATCGGATTTTTCGACATCAACTCGCTGGTCAAGTTCCGCGACCAGAACCCGGACAACAAAGTCCAGGCCGTGTTGATGATCTACGACAAGCCGGCATTTTCGATCGGCACCACAGCCAAGACCGGAATTGCCAAGCCGAAGGACCTGGAAGGGCGGGTGCTGGGTGCGCCGGCGGCGGATGGCGCCTTCGCGCAATGGAAGGCGTTCGTGAAAGAAAACGGCATCGACGAGTCCAAAGTCAAAATCGAGAATGTCGGCTTTCCCGTGCGCGAGCCGATGCTCGCCGAGGGCAAGGTCGACGCCATCACCGGCTTTTCGTTCTCGATCTACTACAACCTGCTGCAGAAGGGGCTCAAGCCGGACGACATCAAGATACTGCTGATGGCGGACTACGGCCTCGTGCTGTACGGCAACGCCATCATGGTCAATCCGGACTACGCCAAGGCTAATCCGAAGGCGGTGGCGGGCTTCGTGCGCGGCACCATCAAGGGCGTGCTCGACACCATCAAGGACCCGGATACGGCGATCAAATCGGTGATGGCGCGCAACGAGACGGCCGACGCGAAGATCGAGCCCTCGGGATGCGGGAAGTCCTCCTTGATGAAGCTCGTGACGGGGCTCATCTCCTCGGATTCCGGCGACATCGTCATTTTCGGCGAAAAGGTACGCGGGCCGGTCAAGATTGCCGGCATGGCGTTTCAGAATCCGAACCTTCTGCCTTGGCGCAAAGTCATCGACAACGTGCTGCTCCCCCTCGAGATCGTCGAGCCGCACCGCCGCAAGTTTCGGCGCGAGAGGGAGCACTACCGCGGCGAGGCCGAGGCGCTGTTGCGGACCGTGGGCCTCGACGGCTTCACGGAGCGGTTTCCCTGGGAGCTGTCGGGCGGCATGCAGCAGCGCGTCTCGCTCTGTCGGGCATTGATCCACCAGCCCGCGCTGTTGATGCTCGACGAGCCGTTCGCCGCGCTCGATGCCTTTACGCGCGAAGAATTATGGTGCGTGCTGCGCGACCTCTGGCAAAGACTCGGTTTCACCGTGATCCTGGTTACGCACGATCTGCGCGAAGCGACGTTCTTGGCTGACAACATTCATGTGATGAGCGCGCGGCCGGGGCACATTGTCATGACCAAGAAGATCGACCTGCCGCGCCCGCGCGACCTCGACATCTGCTTCGAGCCGCGCTTCACCGACATCGTACACGAGCTGCGGGTCAAGATCGCCGAGGTACGCAAGGCATGAACACGACATTGGAAAGGCTTTCGCCCTGGCTCTTCACCATCGGCACATTCGTGCTGTGGGAGCTCGTTTGCCGCGTCTTCAAGGTCGATACATTCGTGCTGCCGGCGCCCTCGCAGATATTTCAAGCAATGGGCCAATACTGGCTGCCGCTCGCCAAGAATTCATTCGTCACGCTGTGGACCACGCTCGCGGGCTTTGCCATTGCCGTCGCCTTCGGCATTGTGCTGGGCATCATCGTCGGCTGGTCGCGCACGATCTATCGCGGCCTTTATCCTGTGATGATCGGCTTCAACTCGATCCCGAAAGTTGCGGTGGTGCCGATCCTGATCATCTGGTTCGGCATCGGCGTGGTGCCGGCGGTGCTCACCGCGTTTCTGATTTCGTTTTTCCCCATCGTCGTGAACGTGGCGACCGGGCTTGCCACCATGGAGCCGGAGCTCGAGGACGTGCTGCGCGCACTCGGCGCCAGGAAGCTCGACATCATGCTCAAAGTGGGGATTCCGCGCACCCAGCCTTATCTGTTCGGCTCGCTCAAGATCGCGATCACGCTCGCCTTCATCGGTGCCGTGATGTCGGAGACGATCGGTGCCAATTCCGGCCTCGGCCATTTGATGGTGCAGGCGGGATCGAACTTCCAGATGCCGCTGGTGTTCGCCTGCCTCATTGGCCTCGCGGTCGAAGGCATCGCGATGTACGCCGTGTTCGCCTATGTCGAAGCGTACTTCACGCGCTGGGCGTTTCGCTCGTCCATGAGTGCCGCCGCCTGAACGCGCTTGGTTTGATCGCAGCGGCGCTATTTTTTGAGTCGGTACCCGGTTTTGAAGATGACCCAAACCGTCGCCATGCAGACGGCGAGGAACAGGACCGTCATCCCCAGGCTCAAACCCACGCTCACGTCCGCGGTCTCGAAGAAGCTCCAGCGGAACCCGCTGATCAGATAAACCACCGGATTGCACAAGGCGACCGTCTGCCAAGCCGGAGGCAACACGTTCACCGAATAGAACGTGCCGCCTAGAAAAGTCAGCGGCGTTATGATCAACAGCGGCACAACCTGCAGCTTCTCGAATCCATCCGCCCACAGGCCAAGGATGAAACCGAAGAGACTGAAGCTCACGGTGGTCAGGAGGAGGAATACGATCATCCAGATCGGATGCGCGATGCGCAGCGGGATGAGCAGCGCCGACGTCGCTAGGACGACCAGCCCGAGGATTACGGATTTGGTGGCGGCCGCCCCGACATAGCCGAGCACGACCTCGAAGGACGAAACCGGCGCCGACAGGATTTCGTAGATCGTTCCGGTGAACCTGGGAAAGTAGATACCGAACGATGCGTTCATGACGCTCTGCGTCAGCAGCATGAGCATGATCAGGCCCGGCACGATGAAGGCGCCGTAACTGACGCCCTCGATCTCGGTGATTCGCGAGCCGATGGCGGCGCCGAAGACCACGAAGTAGAGCGAAGTCGAAATGACCGGCGACACGATGCTCTGCAGCAGCGTGCGGCCGGTGCGCGCCATTTCGAAGGTGTAGATCGCGCGCACGGCCCTGATGTTCATTGTCTCTGTCTCACCAGATCGACGAAGATGTCTTCCAACGAGCTTTGCGTCGTGTGCAGGTCGCGGAACCGGATGCCGGCGAGATTGAGGTCCTTGAGCAAGGCGGTGATGCCCGTGCGCTCGCCTTGGGTGTCGTAAGTGTAGATGATTTCCCCACCGCCGGGTGCAAGCGTCAATCGATAGGCCGCGAGTGCGTCGGGTATGGCGTCGAGCCGCTTTTGCAGGTGCAGCGTCAACTGCTTCTTGCCGAGCTTGCGCATGAGCTCGGCCTTGTCCTCGACCAGAATGATTTTGCCCTTGTGCATCACCCCGATGCGATCGGCCATCTCTTCGGCTTCGTCGATGTAATGCGTGGTCAGGATGATGGTCACGCCCTCCGCACGCAGCGCGCGCACGATATCCCACATGTCCTGGCGCAGCTCGACATCAACCCCAGCCGTCGGCTCGTCGAGAAAAAGGATCTGCGGCTCGTGCGCGAGCGCCTTTGCGATCAGCACCCGTCGCTTCATGCCGCCGGACAGCGTCATGATCTTGCTGTCCTTCTTGTCCCACAGCGACAGCTCCTTGAGCACCTTTGCGACGTAATCGGGATTGCGCGGCTTGCCGAACAGTCCGCGGCTGAACGACACCGTCGCCCAAACGGTTTCGAACGCATCGGTCGTCAGTTCCTGCGGGACCAGACCGATCATGGAGCGGGTCATGCGATAGTCTTTGCCGATGTCGTAACCCGCGACCGAGACACTGCCTTCGCTCAAGGTGACAATCCCGCAGATGATGCTGATCAGCGTCGTTTTGCCGGCGCCATTCGGGCCGAGCAGCGCAAAGATTTCGCCGCGGCCGATGTCGAGGTCGACGCGCTCAAGTGCGCGGAACCCCGAGGCATAAGTCTTGGAAACGTTTTTGACCGACAATATGGGTTGCATGAGGAGCAGCGGGTGAGGTCCCGGCATCGCGAATGCAGCGTATATAAGGCCGAATGTGGCGGATGGAGGGAAATGTCCATCCGTCACGGATGTCACCGAGATAGAGAAATGCGCGCTCGCCATTGTGGTGCGGCGAGCGATGTTTTGTATCCTAACCCGTACTCCGGCCGCGCAGCTTGTCGATGGCTGCAAGCACCCTCTCGGGGGTGGCCGGCGCGTCGAGGTGCGGCGTTAGCTTGTGATCGGCGAGGCTCGCGATGGCATCCCTGATCGCGAGCCACACCGAGATCGCCAGCATCAGCGGCGGCTCGCCGATGGCCTTGGAGCGGAAGATCGTCGCGGCGCGGTTTGGCGCATTCTCGAGCATTCGCACATTGAAGATCGGAGGCACGTCGCGACTGCCGGGAATTTTGTAGGTGGACGGTCCGCAGGTGCGCAGCCGGCCTTCACCGTCCCACCACAGTTCTTCGCCGGTGAGCCAGCCCATGCCCTGGACGAACGCTCCTTCGATCTGACCGAGATCGATGGCCGGATTGAGCGAGTGGCCGCAGTCCTGGATCAACTCGGCGCGTAGCACGCGCGATTCCCCGGTCAGCGTATCGATGGCCACTTCGGCGGCGGCTGCGCCATAGACGAAGTAATAGAATGGCCGCCCGGTACTGGTTGCAGCATCCCAATGGATCTCCGGCGTGGAGTAAAAGCCGGTCGCCGACAGCGACACGCGCTTTTCCCAGGATAACGCCGCCAGTTCGGCAAACGACAGGCTGCGGTTTCCGGCATAGACGCGGTTGTCGTCAAACACGATCTCATCTGCCGGCACGCCGAAGTGGTCCGCCGCCACTTCGGTCATCCGGGCCTTGATCTGCCGACATGCGTCGAGCGCGGCCATCCCGTTGAGATCGGAGCCCGAGGAAGCCGCAGTCGGCGAGGTGTTCGGCACCTTCGCCGTGCTGGTCGCCGACACCCGGATATGGTCGATATCGATCGCGAACGCCTCCGCCACGACCTGTGCCACCTTGATGAACAGGCCCTGTCCCATCTCGGTGCCGCCGTGGTTGAGCGCCACGCTGCCATCGGTATAGACGTGGACGAGCGCGCCCGCCTGGTTGAGCGCCGGCCGGTTGAACGAGATCCCAAACTTGACCGGCATGGTGGCGAGACCTTTCTTCACCACCGGGCTGACGTGATTGAAATTCACGATCTCACGCCGCCAGGCGGCGAGGCCGACGGCACGGTCGAGCTCGTCGACGACGTGCTCGATGATGTTGTCCTCGACCCGCATGCCATAGGGAGTGACGTCGTTGCGGCCGACCCCGTAGAAGTTTCGCCGCCGCACGATATGGACGGGAAGGCCGAGCCGCCGCGCGATTGCCTCGATGATCGTTTCGATCGCGAGCATCGCCTGCGGACCGCCATAGCCGCGGAAGGCGGTGTTCGACACCGTGTTGGTCTTGCACGGCAAGCCGCGCAAGCGGACGTTGGGCAGAAAGTAGCAATTGTCGGCATGGCACAGCGCGCGCGTGAGCACGGCGGGCGTATGGTCGGCCACGTTGCCGCCGTTGGCGGCCAGCGTAAGATCGAGCGCGAGAATATGCCCTTCGGCATCGAAGCCGACGTCATACCGGATCAGGAATGGATGACGCTTACCGGTCGCGCGCATATCGTCGTCGCGCGGCAAGCGCAGCTTCACCGGTCGGTGCGCTTTCCAAGCAAGTACGGCGGCGATGCCGGCGATGATGGTTGCTTGGCTCTCCTTGCCGCCGAACGCGCCGCCCATCCGACGCACGTCGACGGTGACGGCGTTAAAGGGCAGGCCGAGCAGGTGCGCGACGCCGTGCTGGACCTCGGTCGGGTGCTGGGTCGAGCTGCACACATGCATGTCGGAAGCTTCCCCCGGGGTCGCCAGCGCGATCTGTCCCTCGAGATAAAAATGGTCCTGGCCGCCGCAGCGCAATTCGCCGGCGAGACGATGGAGCGCGCTGGCGAGCACCGGCTCGACCTCGCCGCGGAGCATGAGCTGCGGCGGTGAAACGTAACTTTCGCGCGCGATGGCCTCCTCGATCGTGAGCACGGGAGAAAGCGGCTCGTAGTCGACTGCGACGAGCTTGGCCGCCGCGCGGGCCTGATCGAGGGTCGCTGCGGCAACCGCCGCGACCGGCTGCCCCTCGTATTCGACGACGCCCGCGGCCAATACTGGCTCGTCGCTGCAGATCGGCGCGATATCGTTCGTGCCGGGAATGTGCGCCGCCGTGATCGCGGCGACAACGCCAGGTGCGGCGAGCGCGGCGGAGAGGTCAATGCGACGGATGCGGGCATGCGTGTGCGGGCTCAAGACCAGCGCCGTTTCCAACGTTCCCGGCGGGGTCGGAACGTCGTCGAGATAGCGGGCCGCGCCGGTGACGTGCGCGATCGCACTGTCGTGGCGCACTGCTGTGTGGACAGCCCCGCGAATTCGTGCCGCGGGTTCGTTCATAGCGCCTCCACCCGCATGGGCTCCGCCAGAGTAGCTTCCAGCTGAAAACGGCGCAGCAGCCCGGCCGCCGCGCGCAGACGATACGCCGCCCCGCCGCGGTGATCCGTCATCGGCGTGAAGTCGCGCGCCAACAACGCCTCGACATCGGCGAGCCAAGCCGGGGCCCAGGGCCGGCCTCGCACCGCCGCTTCGAGGCTGCTCGCGCGCATCGCACGCGCCGCCATGCCGCCATAGGCCGCGCGCAACGTCTCGACCTTGCCGCCCCGCCGCTCGAGCCGAAAGGCGGCGACGACGGTCGAGATGTCCTGGTCAAAACGTTTGCAAACTTTGTAGGCTGCAAAATCCGCACCCGCAGCGAGCAAGGGAATGCGGATTGCAGCGATGACTTCGCCCGCCGCAAGCGCGGTCTTGCGATAGCCGGTAATGAACGCCTCGACCGGCAGCACACGCTCGCCCGCGCGCGAAGCGAGCGTCACCGTGGCGTCGAGCGCGATCAGGCAAGGAATGGTGTCGCCGATTGGCGAGGCGGTGGCGAGATTGCCGGCAATCGTTCCGAGATTGCGAATCTGCCGCGAGCCGATGCGGCTTACGAGGCGACCGAATGACGGAAAGTGCCGGTCGATATGCGGCAAGGCGTCAGTATAAGTGACCGCGCCGCCGATCTCGATCGCGTTTTCGTCCACTTTGATGCGCCGCAGCTCCTCGACGGCTTCGACCGAAATCAACGCCGGCAGTGTCTCCCGATCCTTGCTCACGCGCAGCCCGAGATCGGTGCCGCCCGCGAGCAGGATTGCATTCGGAAGCCGCGCCATCGCCGCAAACAATGCGTCGAGCGACCGCGGCATCAGAAAGATCTGCGCGCCGTGGCGGTACTCCCCGCATGCCGGCAGCGCCGACAGCGCGTCTGCCAGCGCGGGCAACTCGGCAACGAAGCGATCCGCCGGTCCGTTGGCGATGCGCCGGCTCGCCGCCACGATCGGCCGATAGCCGGTGCAGCGGCACAGATTGCCGGCGAGTGCGTCGTGGATGATCGCGTTGTCCGCCGGCTCGCCGCCGTGATGGAAAGCAAACATCGCCATCACGAAACCCGGCGTGCAGAAGCCGCATTGGGTCGCATCGGTGTCGACGAGCGCCTGCTGCACCGGATGCAGCGCGCCGTCCGCCGCCGTCAAACCTTCGACCGTGAGGACTGCGCAGTTGTCGATCTGCGGCAGCATCATCAGGCAAGAATTCACCGCCAGCAGCCGCAGCGATCCGTCAACGCGCCGGCCGAGCGTGATGGTGCAGGCGCCGCAATCGCCTTCCGCGCAGCCTTCCTTGGTTCCGGTGAGATACGGGCGGGTGCGCAGCCAGTCGAGCACCGTCATGCTCGGCGGCGCGCCATCCTCGCTGCATGGCTGTCCGTTCAATAGAAAGCGCAGCGGGGCCATTGCTCGCCTATTCTCGCGCGGGTCAATGAGAGGATGCTAGAGCATCTTCCTTGCCGCTTGAAGCGCAGCGGCGTTGCGCCGCGAATTCCATTTTGCCGGCATGCACTGTAGAATGACGCCTT
>Ga0306923_10001051_pt1 | contig 23751 bp, 21 predicted proteins | sample sta12Can44000108_FD_203841 | JGI IMG/M metagenome (GOLD analysis project Ga0306923, IMG submission 203841) | Lab enrichment of tropical soil microbial communities from Luquillo Experimental Forest, Puerto Rico - statanox.12C.anox.44.000.108 (v2)... | ecosystem: Environmental > Terrestrial >... | reverse complement strand
CAGCATCGGCTTCGATCTCAAGCCGGTCGTCCGCGCTAGCTTCGGGTTCCGGGCACTCACCTACTACGGGGAGAATACCGCGCTGCGCACCGCCTATGTGTCACTGTTTCCCATCGGGCCCGTGATGCGCGCCAATCTCTTCGTCTATCGCGATATGGATGATCCGTGGCTGCGCGAGATGCGCCGGCACGGGGAGGAGGCGTTGTTTACGGTGCTGCCGCGGCTGCGGGCGCTCACCGGCGACGTCGAAGTCTCCGACGTCAAGATCCGCCCGGTGGATCTCTACGTCAGCAAGGGCTACCGGCAGGCGGGTATCGTGCTCGTCGGCGATGCTTTTGCAACGTCGTGCCCCGCCGCCGGCACTGGCTGCAACAAGGTACTGACCGACGTGGAGCGGCTCTGCAACTTTCATTGTTCCGCGCTGGCTCGCCACGCCGGGCATGGACCGGGAAAAGATTGCGGCCTTCTACGACGACGAGGTCAAGGTCGCCTGCGAGAAGTACTGCCTCGACAAGGCGTTCTATCTGCGTGCGATGTCGACCGAGAGCGCGCTCTCCTGGCGCGCGCGCCGTGCGGCGAAATTCTTGGCTCATCTCGGCAAGGGCACGCTGCGCCGGGCAGGGGCCCGGCTCGCCGTCAAGCCGCGCGCCGGCGCCGGCGCGCCGGCGCGCAGCAGCGCGGGGTGACATCTCTCCAAGTCTGTTTTGCCGGCACCGGCTATAAGTTACGTTGCCCGCATGCCCCTTCCGCTAAGGCTTCACCCTCACTCGGGGTGCCCGACGTCGATACGCGTTGAGGTGGACGTCGCGCGGCCGCGCGCCGGCAGCCTGACGTTGAGCTATTTCGTGACCGGCAGGATCGACGATCTGCGCCTGCCGTCGGTAACGGCGTCCGTGCGTGCCGATGAGCTCTGGCAACACACCTGCTTCGAGGCGTTCGTGCAGGCCCCGCCCGATCCGGCGTATTACGAATTCAACTTTGCCCCCTCGACGCAATGGGCGGCGTATCGGTTTGACGGCTACCGAAGCGGGATGCGTGCGGCGCGCGGGATCGGCGCGCCGCGGATCGAGGTGCAGCCGGGCCCCGCGTCCTACACGTTGCGGTCATCGCTCGATCTCGATGGGATCTCTGACCTGCCCTGCGCCGGCCGCTGGCGCCTCGGGCTTTCGGCGGTGATCGAGGAAGCGAGCGGCCGCAGGTCATATTGGGCACTGGCCCATCCGCCGGGCAGACCCGATTTCCATCATCCCGATTGCTTTACACATGAAACTTCCCCAGCGTAGCGGCCATGAAATTCGGCATCGATCGGCTTCTCGCCGAACACCGCCTGCGTGCACCGCTCATGCGCCGGCGCGTTGCACTGCTCGCGCATCCCGCCTCCGTCACGGCAGACCTGACGCACACGCTCGATGCGTTGGCCGCGTGCGCTGACGTCAAGCTCGCCGCCGCGTTCGGTCCGCAGCACGGCCTGCGCGGCGAAAAGCAGGACAACATGATTGAGTCGCCGGACTTCACCGATCCCGTGCATGGCATTCCGGTGTTCAGCCTATATGGCGAAGTGCGCAGGCCCACGGATGCGATGATGGACACATTCGATGTCATTCTCGTCGACCTTCAGGATCTGGGATGCCGCATCTATACCTTCATCACGACGCTGCGCTATGTCCTGGAAGCGGCGGCGAAGCATCGCAAGACGGTGTGGGTGCTGGACCGGCCCAATCCCGTCGGACGCCCGGTCGAAGGCCTGACGCTGCGCGCGGCGTGGCAAAGTTTTGTCGGCGCCGGAGCGCTGCCGATGCGTCACGGGCTCACGCTGGGGGAGCTGGGCGCATGGTTCGTCAAGACCCTTAATCTCGATGTTGCCTATCGCGTCATCGAAATGCAGGATTGGCGTAGCGATGCGGCGCCCGGGTTCGGCTGGCCACTGGGGGAGCGCGCATGGATCAACCCCAGTCCCAACGCGCCGAATCTTTGGATGGCGCGCGCCTATGCGGGTACGGTGATGGTCGAGGGCACCACGCTCTCGGAAGGGCGCGGCACCACTCGGCCGCTCGAAATGTTCGGCGCGCCCGACATCGATGCGCGATCCCTCATGCGGGAAATGCGCTCGCTCGCGCCGGACTGGCTGCATGGCTGCCGCCTGCGCGAGTGCCGGTTCGAGCCCACCTTTCACAAGCATGCGGGGGCCCTTTGCAGCGGCGTGCAGATTCACACCGAGGATGCGGGCTACGATCACCAGGCGTTTCGTCCCTGGCGCATCCAGGCGCTCGCGCTCAAGGCGATTCGCCGGCTTTATCCGGGCTATCCGCTCTGGCGCGATTTTGCCTACGAGTACGAGCACGGCAGGCTTGCCATCGATGTCATCAATGGCGGCCCGCTGCTGCGCGAATGGGTGGACGATGCGTCCGCAACGGCGAAGGACCTCGACGCGCTCACTGCGCCGGATGAGCAGGCCTGGCTCAACGAGCGGCAAGAATATCTGCGCTACTGAGATTCAATTCCTCCCCGGCGGGGAGAACCGCGTTGGTTCGTCGCGGCCGCTGTCCGAAAGCCTGCCGGAGCGGACGTAGTCCTTCTTCCGGATGGCGGCGGTTGATTTAGGATCGCAGACTCGGAAGATGCCGAGCCCTTTGCGATCATACCGGGAAGCATCCGATGAAACTTGCGCGGCGCGCGTTCTTGCATTTGGCCACTGCTGCTGCCGCGTCGGCGGCGGTCTCACGTTCCGCTACCGCGCAGCCCTATCCATTGCGGCCGGTGCGGGTGCTCGTCCCGTTTGCACCGGGTGGGCAGGTGGATGTTATCGCGCGCCTGATCGCGCAGCGGCTGTCCGAGCAGCTTGGACAACAGTTCTATGTCGAGAACGCCGCCGGCGCGGGCGGCACGATCGGCACCGGCCGGGCAGCCCAGGCCGCACCTGACGGATACACGATCCTCGTTCAGGACGGAATCGCCTTCACTGCAAATCCCAGCCTCTACGGCAAGGTACCCTACGATGCCACGCGCGATTTCGATCCGGTGACGGTTCCGGCGACCACGATGCAGGTCCTTGCGGTGCATCCTTCGATCGCAGCGCACTCCATTCAGGATCTGGTCGCGCTGATCAAAGCAAACCCGGGCAAATACAGCTACGCTTCGGCCGGTGTCGGAACGGGCGCGCACCTGACAGGTGAGCTGTTTCGCAGCTCGCTTGGACTCGATCTTGTGCACGTGCCCTACAATAGCGGAGGACAAGCAATCGCGGCCGCCGTGGGCGGACATACGCCGATTTCTTTCGGATCGCCGGCCGCAACCATTCCGCAAGTGAACGATGGCAAGCTGCGCGCTCTCGCCGTCGGCGGCAAGAAGCGCGTGCGCGAGCTGCCGGACATCCCGACTATGCGCGAGGCGGGCTTTGCAGAAGTGGAATGCGATGCATGGATTGTGGTTCTGGTGCCAACCGGCGTGCCAAGGGAGATCATTGCGCTGCTTCACGACGACATCGGAGGCGTCGTCGCATTGCCGGAGGTGGAGGCGCGTTTGGTTGCGCTCGGCTTTGAGCCATTCACGGCAACTCCGGACGAGATTGCGGGACTGATCAGGAGCGAGCTTCCAAAATGGGCTGGCGTGATCCGCGCGGCAGGCATTAAGCCGAATTGAGGTTGGAGTGCGGGTCCGCAGCCGCGCCTGTCACATGATAGACAGGCCGCCATCGACGGCGAGCATCGCCCCGGTGATGAACGAGGCTTCGTCGCTGGCGAGCCATAGAATCGGCCAGGCAATCTCCTGCGGCGTCGCCCAGCGGCCGAGCAGCGAGCTCGTCTGGCGCTCGGTCTTGAGCGTCGCGACGCTCTTGCCGGCAGCCTTGCCTCTCGAGAGATGGAAGTCGGTCAGCGTCGAGCCGGGACAGATCGCATTCACGCGGACCCCGTGCGCTACCTCCTCGAAGGCGAGCGTGCGCGTCATCGCGAGGATGCCGGCCTTGGTGGCGTCGTAGAGCCCCATGCCCTTGCGCCCGGTGAGCGCATAGCATGACGAGACGTTGACGATACTTGCGCGACCGGTGCGGCGCAGCGCCGGCAGCGCCGCCTTGCAATAATTGGCGATCCCGACGAGGTTGACACCCACTATGGCCTGCCACTCGGCGGGGGTGGAATCGGCGATCGCGGAATAGTTGCGCATGGCCGCATTGTTGACCAGGACGTCAAGCCGGCCGAACGTCTGCAATGCATGCGCTACTGCCTGTACGGCCGCGGCGGGGTCGGCGACATCGGCCACAAACGTCGAGACCCGCGCACCCGGTAGCTTTGCCGCAATCACCTTGGCTGTGCCTGCCAGCGCGGCTGCGTTGGCGTCGACGAGCAGCGCCATCCCGCCTTCGGCGCAGATGAACTCGCCCGTCGCCGCGCCGATGCCCGCGCCGCCGCCGGTGATCAGAGCGGCCTTGTCCGCGACCCGATGCATGCTCCCAGAGTTCACTCGGTCGGAACAACGCCGAGCTGCTTGGCTGCGGCAGCAACCCGCGCACGTTGCAGATCGATCGCCGCTTGGAATTCAGCCGGGCCTCCGAAGTTCGGCAGCTGTCCGGTGTCGTTGAGCCGCGTCGCAATCGCCGGATCGGCGCCGACCTCCCCGACGTCCGCTGCGATGCGACTGCGTAGAGCAAGCGGCATCTCGGGGGGCCCGAAAAAACCGACCAGCCCATCGAGCGCGAGGTCCGGATAGCCCGACTCCACGGCCGTCGGCAGATCGGGCATGACAGGCGCCCGAACACTGTTGGTCAACGCAAGCAGCTTCACCTTGCCGGCCTGCAGCTGCGGACGCACGATCGCATAGGCCGTTTCGTTGAGCTGGATGCGCCCGGCGGCAAGATCGTTGGCGGCCTCGACCTGATTGCGATACGGAACCTTCGACAGGTTCAGCCCGGCATTATGCAGGAACCCTGCCACGAGAAAGTCGATAGCGCCCGTCGTGCCGGCCCAGTTGAGCTTGCCGGGCTGCGCGCGCGCCAGCGCGACAAAATCGGCAAGCGACTGCACAGGCAGGTCCGCGGGCACCGCAATGACGATAATGGTGTTCGACACCCGGGCGATCGGCTGCAGATCGTCCGGCCTGTAGGGCAGACTCTTGTAAACGAAGGGATGCGCGGTGAACGAGGACGTGGGCGAGGCCAGCAGCACGTGCTCGTCGTGGGCCGATACCATCGCGCTGATGGCAACGAGCCCATCGCCGCCCGGGCGGTTCTCGACGACCACCGGCTGGCCCCAATGCTTGCTCAGGCGATCGGTGAGCAGTCGGGTACCGATATCAACACCGCTGCCGGGGCCGAGAGTCACCAGGAACTTCACGGGGCGCTGCGGCCAGGATTGCGATTGCGAGGGCGCCGCCGGGAGAACAAGAGCAAGCGCGGCCGCCACGATGAGAAGGCAACGCAGTCTGTAGCGCATCGGCTTTTCCCGGTTTCACTGTGACGTTGAAGAGGTGCTCAGATCGAATAGACTGGCTGGCCAAAGCCGCCGGTCAAGTGTGCCTTGGCCCATTCCTGCGGCTTCATGTTGCGATCGAGCAGCACTCCGGCGGCGCGGACCTGCTGCGCGTCGGCGTCGAGCGCCGGCGGCTCGGCGCCATCCTGCATCGCGATCGCAGCCTCGTACAACATGCGGCGCGCCATCACGATCGCGCGGTCGGTCGGCAACAGCTTCTCTTTCGCGTGATCCTGGATCTGCCCCATGCTCTCCTGCAGCGAGGCATCCTGCATGGCGATTCCGAAGACGCCGCTGTAGGCGCGTTGCTCCTTTTGCGCGCGGCGATCGATCAGATAGTCGTTGTCCTTGTTTGCCAGCGGCCGGAACGTCCCCGGCACGTAACGGCAATGGATGCCCTTGCCCTCTTCCATATGGCGCCGCTCCTCCTCGGACAGAGGATGGTCGGGGCGAAAATTGATGCTCCAGGCCCAGCAGTGGTGATCGTCGATCGGCACCCAGACGTGACCGCCGAGCGCGTGATCGCCGAACGGCGGGATCAGCGTGAACCAGGGAAACAGCCACTGGGTAACCCGCCAGTAGTATGAATCGGGCTCGCCGTTGCGGCGACCGTACAGTGTCAGCCCAAAGGGCGCGCTCTCGATCTCAAAGATCACATTGCCGTCCGCCTTGATGTAGTCATTCGCCTTTGTGCCTTCGTGCATTGGGTCCTCGTCCACCTCGAAGCGGTGCACGTAGGACACGTGGCTGGTGTCGATGCCGCCTTCCATGGCCTGGAGATAATTGCACTCCTGCAGGCGTTTCGAGACGAAGACGTGGCTTGCCGGCAGATTGCACCACTCGACGGCGGGGGGCGCGGGCTCCCTGCCCTTCGGTCCCATGTAAGCCCAGACCATGCCCGCTCGCTCGATGCAGGGGTAGGCCTTGATCCCCATGTGCTTGCAGGCCTGCGGCGCCGACGGCACGTCGACGCATTGCCCGTCGATTGCGAACTTCAGGCCGTGATAGGCGCAGCGAATGCCGTTCTCCTCGTTGCGGCCGAAGTAGAGCGACGCACCGCGGTGCGAGCAGAATTCATCGATCAGGCCGACCCTGCCTGTGCTGTTGCGAAAGGCGAGCAGCTTCTCGCCGAGGATCTGTGCGCGCACCGGCGGACCATCGGGCTCGCCGACCTCGCTCGAGAGCAGGACAGGAGCCCAGTAGCGGCGCATCAGGTTGCCCATCGACGTGCCGGGGCCGGTGCGCACCAGGGTTTCGGCCATTTCCTTGTTCATGGGGACGCGAACCTTCTCTTGCCTTCCGGGCCTGGGAGGGTAGAGGTTTGAACCCGGGCGCGCCAGCGTGCGTGGAGCAAACATTGCCCATCGCATTGCGGTTGAAATTGCGATTGAGCCGCAAAGGACCAAGCAAAGCTCAGCGCCGCCCGAACAAACGCTCGATATCGCCGAGCTTGAGCTCCACATAAGTGGGCCGGCCGTGGTTGCACTGGCCGGAATTGGGAGTTGTCTCCATCTCGCGCAGCAGCGCATTCATCTCCTCGGCCTTCAGCCTGCGTCCGGCGCGCACCGAACCGTGGCACGCCATGGTTGCCGCCACATGCATGAGCCGGCGCTCGAGCGGCAGCGCCTCCTCCCACTCCGCCATGTGCTCGGCGAGATCGCGCACGAGCGCGTTCGCATCGACGGTGCCGAGCAGCGCAGGCGTCTCGCGTACCGCGACCGCACCCGGCCCGAACGGCTCGATCGCAAGGCCGTAACCGAGCAGCTCGCCGGCGCGCGCGCAAAGCCGCTCAACCGCATCCTCATCGAGTTCGACGATCTCCGGAATGAGCAGGATCTGCCGCGCCACGCCAGCCTTCGCGAGCGCCGCCTTGAGGCGCTCGTAGACGATGCGCTCGTGCGCGGCGTGCTGGTCGACAATGAGGAGCCCGTCGCGGGTCTGCGTCACGATATAATTCTCGTGCAGTTGCGCGCGCGCGGCGCCGAGGGGCCGGTCGATCAGCTCGGGTTCGGGCGCGTTTTCCGCCGCACGCCAATCGGCGGAAGGAGCGCCGGCATCGAACGCCGCCTGCTCCGGCTCGGCGAGGCCTGCGGGCTGCGCATGGGGAAGCGGCCTTGCAAGGCTGGCTGCGGCCGCCGGGCGCGCCGGCGAATGCCGCCAGTCCCAGCCGCCGCGGGACACGTGGCGCCCGGCGCGCAAGGAAGCGATGGTGGCGCTTCCCCCGGTCGTCGCCGCGCGGGAGCCCTCGCGCGCCAGCGCCTCCTGCAAGGTGCGGATGAGAAAGCTTCGCACCAGGCCGCCGTCGCGGAAACGCACTTCGGCCTTGGCAGGGTGAACGTTTACGTCGACCTCGTGCGGATCGACCGTGACGAACAGCGCCACCACGGGATGGCGCTCCCGCGGCAGATAGTCGGCATAGGCGGCGCGCACCACGCCGATGAGGAGCTTGTCGCGCACGGGACGGCCGTTGACGAACAGATATTGCGCGAGCGAGTTGGCGCGGCTCATGGTCGGCAAGCCGGCGTAGCCTTCGATCGCAAGCTTGCCGCCTTCGCTGCGCAGCTCGACCGCGTTGGCGCGGAACTCCGGACCCAGGATGTCCGCAAGGCGCGCAAGCCGCCCGGCGGTGCCCGGCAGCCGCGCCTGCCAGGTCGCGGGAGCGCGCTCCTCGCCCGCGAGCGTGAAGGCGACCTGCGGAGCGCTCATGGCGAGACGACGGACCACCTCGCGGATCGCCTCGCCCTCGCTGCGGTCGCTCTTTAGGAACTTGAGACGCGCCGGCGTGGCGTAGAAGAGCTCGCGCACCTCGACGCGGGTGCCGATGCCGAGCGCTGCCGGCCGCAAGTCGGATTTCCTGCCGGCGTCGACGCCGATCGTCCAGGCATGCGGCTCGCCGGCGTGGCGGGTGGCGATGGCAAGCCGCGCCACTGCACCGATTGAGGGCAGTGCCTCGCCGCGAAAGCCCAGGGTGCGGATGGCGAGGAGGTCGTCGTCGGGAAGCTTCGAGGTGGCGTGCCGCTCGACTGCAAGCGCAAGATCGGCGGCGGTCATCCCGGTGCCGTCGTCGGTGACCTCGATGCGGCGGCGCCCGCCGCCGTCGGTGAGCACATCAATGCGCGTTGCGTCGGCATCGAGCGCGTTCTCGATCAGCTCCTTGACCACGCTCGCGGGCCGCTCCACTACCTCGCCTGCGGCGATGCGGTTGACGATGCCTTCCGGGAGCTGGCGAACGGGCATGGGGGAAGAGCGATGTGCGGACGGGCGCGGTTTGTGGCCCCGATTATACCCGGCCGCGGCGATTCGGTCCTACTCCGGCTCTGGCTTCTCCCGGCGCAGGTGCTTGACCGCGCCGCGGCGTTTCTTGGATGCCAGGCGGCGCTCGCGTACACCGGCACTGGGGCGCGTCGCGCGACGCGGCGACGGTGCAACCGCCGCGCGGGAAATGAGCTCGATCAGGCGCGCGCGTGCGTCTGCGCGGTTGCGCTCCTGGGTGCGGTGGCGCTGCGCGGTGATGACGAGAACGCCTTCACGGGTCAATCGCCGGCCTGCGAGCCGCGCCAGCCGCTCGCGCACCTCCTCGGGAAGACTCGACGCGCCGCGCACATCGAAGCGAAGCTGCACCGCGCTCGCGAGCTTGTTGACATTCTGCCCGCCGGGCCCGGAAGCGCGGATGAAGCGCTCCTCGAGGTCGCGCTCGTCGATGATGATTGCCTCATTGATCCGAATCAGCGCCACCTGGCCGCTCCGTCCCAGCACGATCCAACTGTTAGCCTACTCCCGGTCCCTCGTGGAACGGATTACGCCGGAGCCACCTGCGCAAAAAGGTGTGGACGCCGCGTGATGGCGGCCAACGTGCTTATGCGACTCGGATAGACAGATGTTTTGCGTCTCTCCTCGGGTGCTTCTTCCATGCGGCAAGGGCCGGTCAAGATCATCTGCCGCTGGTGCGGCGATGCGCGCGCGCCGGGCAATGCTTGCTCGCGCGACGACGAGCTCCGATCAAGCTGCGATTGCGGATCGGGTCAAGATTTTCCGAGCGCGAATCCTGCTGTGGATTTCGACGAGCTCGCCGCCACCTCGCGCCGTGTCAGCGCCGGCCGCGCCGGAAAGCGCCATTGAGGCGCGCGCAGCGAATCGAAAATCATCCCGCGCGCGAGAAACCCAGCCAGCGGCGCACCGACTTTCTTTGCTCTCCGACCTTGGCGAGGAATTTGTCCCGGCAGCGCTTCGAGCAGAATTGCGTCTGATACCAGTGCTGCCGGACCAGGCCGAACCTCCCGCCGCAATAGGCGCATCGTTTGGGCATGGCACGCATTCCGCAAAAGAGCTGCCAGAGAAAAACGCCGCAAGGCGACAACATCGATGTGGGTGGCGCAGGCGCCCGCACGAGGCCTGCCGAAGATTATGTTTTTGCAATGTTGGCAACAAACGTTCAGGAACGGCCGGCTATTTGAACAGAAGATAGCCGACCGGGTTTGATGGCAGATCCCAGTTGAGACCGGCCTCGGCGATCACCGAGAGGAGGTTGGCCGCCACCACGACCACGAAGCCGCCGGCGGCGACGTTGCCGAATCGCCAGCGGATGCGCTCCTCTTTGAGCCAGGCGGCGGCGATCAGCATCGCGCCGCTGGCGGCCATCTGGCAGACGAAAGCGATGAGGCACCAGGTATAGAGGTGAAGCCCCAGCAGCGGGCCGCCGAACCCGGCATCGCCCGGCAGGATATGAAGCAGCACCTGCCGCGCGGAGATCGCCGCTCCCACCAGGGTGGAGACGATGGCGATGCCGCAACCGGCGGCAACATCGCGCGCAGCAAGTGCGCCGTCGCGGAGCCGCGCAGCATGTGCAACGGGCCGAGCGCGCACATCATGAGCGCGATGCGCTGCGCGACGCAGAGCGGGCAGGGCGGCTCGCCGGCGATGAGCTGCACGGCGAAGGCGGCCGCGAGGATGCCAATCAGCACCCACACATTGAGGGAAGCGGCCGCAAGCAGGAGCCAAGCCATCCGGCGCTTCTCAGAAACTCAAGGTGAGCGGGGTGGTCATGTCGCGCACGACATGCACGAGCAGGAATGCAGCCGTCGCGGCGAGCAGGCCAAACGCCAGTGCGCGCGACCGGACATCCCCGCGCCAGATCGCGGCGAACGTCAGCAGCACCAGCAGCATCAGTACCGCATAGACCATGCACGCAATCTCTTTGAGCGCATGATGCTATAGCAGTTCATAGGCCGGGGCCACGGCCTCGGTGTCTTCCTTTCTCCGCTCGCGGAAACGGCGGGCGAAGTGAACGACGAATGGCCGCAATCCCTACCTTGGCAGCGTCGTCTCGCCCATGAGGAATTTGTCCACGGCATGCGCGCATTGGCGGCCCTCGCGGATCGCCCACACCACCAGCGACTGGCCGCGGCGCATGTCGCCGCAGGCGAACACCTTGGGGAGCGAGCTCGCATAGGCCGTCATGTCGGCCTTGACATTGCCGCGCGCGTCGAGCTCGAGGCCGAGAGCAGCGATCATGCCCTCGTGCACGGGATGCACGAAGCCCATGGCGAGGAGGACGAGCTCGGCTTTGATCTCGAACTCGGTCCCGGCAAGGGGATTGATCTTGGCGTCGACGCGCACGCAGTGGAGCCTGCTCACGCGGCTGCCTTCGCCCGAAAATTCTTTGGTGAGCACCGCAAAGTCGCGCTCGGCGCCTTCCTCGTGGCTCGACGAGGTGCGCATCTTGAGCGGCCAGTCCGGCCAGGTGACGAGCTTGTTCTCCGCAAGCGGCGGCGCCGGCATGAGCTCGAAATTGGTGACGGAGAGCGCGCCCTGGCGGATGGAGGTCCCGATGCAGTCGGAGCCGGTGTCGCCGCCGCCGATCACCACGACGTGCTTGTCGGTGGCAAGAATGGGCGCGCTGTCATCCGGCTCGCCGCTCACGCGCCGGTTCTGCTGCGGCAGGAAATCCATGGCGAAATGGATGCCGTCCAGCTCGCGTCCGGGGATGGGCAGATCGCGCGCCTGCTCGGCGCCGCCCGCCAGCACAAGCGCGTCGTGGCGCTCGAGCAAAGCTTCGGCTTTGACGCTTACCCCCACATGCGTGCCGCAGTGGAAGGTCACGCCTTCCGCCTGCATCTGCTTCACGCGCGCATCGACATAGTGCTTCTCCATCTTGAAGTCGGGAATACCGTAGACGAGAAGCCCGCCCGGCTTGGCGAGCTTCTCGAACACGTGCACCTCGTGGCCGGCGCGCGCGAGCTGCTGCGCGCAAGCCATGCCCGCCGGACCCGAGCCGACCACGGCGATCTTCTTTCCCGTGCGTTGCGACGGCGGCTGCGGCACGATCCAGCCCTCTTCATAAGCGCGGTCGGCGATCGCGCATTCGATGGTCTTGATGGTGACGGGATTGTCGTTGAGGTTGAGCGTGCAGGAGGCTTCGCACGGCGCCGGACATACGCGGCCGGTGACCTCTGGGAAATTATTGGTGCTGTGCAGATTGCGTGCCGCTTCCGCCCAGTTGCCGCGCCAGACGAGATCGTTCCAGTCCGGGATCTGGTTGTTCACCGGGCAGCCGGTGTGGCAGTAGGGAATGCCGCAGTCCATGCAGCGTGCTGCCTGCGTCCGCGTCTCCTGCTCGGACAGCGGCAGCATGAACTCGCGCCAGTGCCTGATGCGCTCCTCGACCGGCTGGTAGTGGCGGTCATTGCGCTCGTATTCGAGAAAACCGGTGATCTTGCCCATTGCGGCTTATGCGATCCCTGCACTGTCATTCCCCGCGTAAGCGGGGAATCCAGTAGCCCCTGAACGAGCGAACGCGCCCCGATATCTCAATTCTCGGATTACTGGATCGTCCGCCTTCGCGGACGATGACAATCGATGGAACGGCGCCTCCCAGCACTCACTCCGCCGCCTCCAGCGCGCGCGACTTGTCCATCTCGGCGAGCGCGCGGCGATATTCGAGCGGCATCACTTTGCGGAATTTGGCCCGCCAGGCGCTCCAGTCCTCAAGCATAGCCGCGGCGCGTGCCGATCCCGTGAATCGCGCATGGCGGGAGATCAGCAGATGCAAGCGCTCCTCGTCGTACCGGGTCATGTCGTCGAGCACCTCCACGCGCCCATGCGATTCGAGGTCGTGCACGTGGTGGTAGATGCGCTCGCTCGCCTCTTCCTCCGCAGGCACCGGCTCGAGCTCGACCATGGCGAGGTTGCAGCGGCTCGCAAACGTGCCGTCCTCGTCCAGCACATAGGCGATGCCGCCCGACATGCCGGCCGCAAAATTGCGCCCGGTGCGGCCGAGCACCACCACGACGCCGCCGGTCATGTATTCGCAGCAGTGGTCGCCGGCGCCTTCGATCACCGCGATGGCGCCTGAATTGCGTACCGCAAAGCGCTCGCCGGCGACGCCGCGGAAATAGCATTCGCCGTCGATTGCGCCGTACAGCACGGTGTTGCCGACGATGATGGAATCCTCCGGCACGATGGCGGCGTCCGCGGTCGGGCGCACGATGATGCGCCCGCCGGAGAGACCCTTTCCGACGTAGTCGTTGGCGTCGCCCTCGAGCTCGAATGTCACGCCGCGAGCAAGCCAGGCACCGAAGCTCTGCCCGGCGGTGCCGGTGAGCTTCACATGGATGGTGTCGGGTGGGAGCCCGTCATGGCCGTAGCGTTTGGCGATCTCGCCGGACAGCATCGCCCCGGCGGTGCGGTCGGTGTTGCGGATGGCAGTCTCTATGCGCACCGGGGTGCCGCGCTCGAGCGCGGGACGCGCCTGCGCGATGAGGCGCCGGTCGAGAATGTCGTGGATCTTGTGGTCCTGCGGCTCGCAGTGATGGATGCGCACGCCCGGTTCCGCCCGCGGCTTGAAGAAGAGCCTGGAGAAATCGAGGCCCTTCGCCTTCCAGTGCTCGACCACCTGACGCTGGTCGAGCATCTGCATCTGGCCCACCATCTCGGCGAAGGTTCGAAAGCCCATTGTCGCCATCAGATCGCGCACCTCTTCCGCGACAAAGAAGAAGAAATTGATCACGTGCTCGGGCTGCCCGACAAAGCGCGCGCGCAGTACCGGATCCTGCGTCGCCACTCCGACCGGGCAGGTGTTGAGATGGCACTTGCGCATCATGATGCAACCGGCTGCAATCAGCGGCGCGGTGGAGAAGCCGAACTCGTCGGCGCCAAGCAGTGCGCCCACCACCACATCGCGCCCGGTGCGGATGCCACCGTCGACCTGCACTGCGATGCGCCCGCGCAGCCGGTTGGCCACCAGGGTCTGATGCGTCTCGGCGAGCCCGATCTCCCACGGCGAGCCGGCATGCTTGATGGAGGTGAGCGGCGAAGCGCCGGTGCCGCCCTCGAAGCCTGCGATGGTGACATGGTCGGCGCGTGCCTTGGAGACGCCGGCAGCGACCGTGCCGACGCCCACCTCGGAGACAAGCTTTACCGAGACGAGGCCGTCCGGGTTGACGTTCTTGAGGTCGAAGATGAGCTGCGCGAGGTCCTCGATGGAATAGATGTCGTGGTGCGGCGGCGGCGAGATGAGGCCGACGCCCGGGGTCGAGTGGCGCACCTTGGCGATGATCTTGTCGACCTTGTGCCCGGGCAGTTGCCCGCCTTCGCCGGGTTTTGCTCCCTGCGCCATCTTGATCTGCATCATGTCGGAATTGACGAGATATTCCGTGGTGACGCCGAAGCGGCCGGAGGCCACCTGCTTGATTGCGGAGCGCATGGAGTCGCCGTTGGACAGCGGCTTGAAGCGGTCGGTCTCCTCGCCGCCTTCGCCGGTGTTCGACTTGCCGCCGATACGGTTCATGGCAATCGCAAGCGTGGTGTGCGCCTCGCGCGAGATCGAGCCGAACGACATGGCGCCGGTGGAGAAACGCCGCACGATGTTCCGGGCGGGCTCCACTTCATCGATCGGCACCGGCTTGCGCCTGTCCTCATGCGCCGATTTGAGCCGGAACAGGCCGCGGATGGTCAGCAGCCGCTCGGACTGCTCGTTGCTCACCCTGGCATAGGCGCGATACTCATCCGGCAGATTGGCGCGTACGGCGTGCTGAAGCGCCGCCACCGTCGTCGCCGTCCACACGTGATCCTCGCCGCGCAGACGCAGCTGATATTCGCCGCCGACATCGAGCGCCTCCCGATAGACCGGCGCCGAGCCGAATGCGTCGCGATGGCGCCGCACCGTCTCCTCGGCGATCTCGGCGAGCGCCACGCCCTCGATACGGGTCGCAGTGCCGGTGAAATATTCCGCCACAAACTCCGACTTGAGGCCGACCGCGTCGAAGATCTGCGCGCCGCAATAGGATTGGTAGGTGGAGATGCCCATCTTGGACATCACCTTGAGGATGCCCTTGTCGATGGACTTGATGTAGCGCTTGACGATCTCCTTCTCGTCGAGCTTCTGCGGCAGGTCGTCCTTCATCGCAGCCAGCGTCTCGAAGGCGAGATAGGGATTGATCGCCTCCGCGCCGTAGCCGGCGAGGCAGCAGAAATGATGCACCTCGCGCGGCTCTCCCGACTCCACCACGATGCCGACCGAGGTGCGCAACCCCTGGCGGATGAGGTGATGATGCACCGCCGCGCAGGCAAGCAGCGACGGCATCGGGATGTTCTCCTCGCCCGCGCGCCGGTCCGAGAGGATGATGATGTTGATGCCCTCGCGCACGGCGGCCTCGGCGCGCGCGCATACCGTGTCGAGCGCGTCCTTGAGACCTGACGCTCCCTGCTCGGCCGGCCAAGTGGTGTCGAGAATGCGCGACTTGAAATGGCCGTCGCCCACTTCGGAGATGGCGCGGATCTTCTCCAGGTCGCCGTTGGTGAGGATGGGCTGGCGCACTTCCAGCCGCTTCACATGCGACAGCCCTTCGAGGTCGAACAGGTTCGGCCGCGGCCCGATGATGGAGACGAGGCTCATCACCAGCTCCTCGCGGATCGGATCGATCGGCGGGTTGGTCACCTGCGCGAAGTTCTGCTTGAAATAGGTAAAGAGCAGCTTGGGCCTGCTGGAAAGCGCCGAGATCGGCGTATCGTTGCCCATGGAGCCGACCGCCTCTTCGCCCTGCACCGCCATGGGCGACATCAGGATGCGCAGATCCTCCTGCGTGTAGCCGAAGGCCTGCTGGCGATCGAGCAAGGCGAGGTTGGACCATGCCGTCTGCTCCGGGACGGCGGGCAGCTCCTCGAGCACGATCTGCGTGCGCTCGAGCCACTCCTTGTAGGGATGGCTCCTGGCAAGCGTTGCCTTGAGCTCCTCGTCGGGAATGAGCCGGCCCGCCTCGAGATCGACGAGCAGCATCTTGCCGGGCTGCAGCCGCCATTTCTGCACGATATCTTTTTCGGGAATCGGCAGGACACCCATCTCGGAGGCCATCACGATGCGGTCGTCGCGGGTCAAGAGATAGCGGGCCGGGCGCAGGCCGTTGCGGTCAAGCGTAGCGCCGATCTGGCGGCCATTGGTAAAGGCGATCGCCGCTGGCCCGTCCCACGGCTCCATGAGCGCGGCGTGATACTCGTAGAAGGCGCGCCGCTCCTCGTCCATGAGCGGGTTTCCCGCCCATGCCTCCGGGATCATCATCATCATGGCATGCGCGAGCGGATAGCCGCCCAATGTCAGGAACTCGAGCGCGTTGTCGAAGCAGGCGGTGTCGGACTGGCCCTCGTAGGAGATCGGCCACAAGCGGCTGATGTCCTCCCCGTAAAGCTGTGACGAGACCGAGGCTTGCCGGGCAGCCATCCAGTTGACATTGCCGCGCAGCGTGTTGATCTCGCCGTTGTGCGCAATCATGCGGTAGGGATGCGCGAGCGACCAGGTGGGGAAGGTGTTGGTGGAGAAGCGCTGGTGCACGAGCGCAAGCGCGCTCTCGAAACGCGCATCATGCAGGTCGGGATAATAGGTGCCGAGCTGGTCCGCGAGGAACATGCCCTTGTAGACGGCGGTGCGGCAGGAGATCGAGACCGGGTAATAGTGGGAGAGACGGCGCTCCTTGCGCGTATAAATGGCGTGCGAGATCGACTTGCGCAGCACGTACAGGCGGCGCTCGAACTCGTCCTCGCTCCTGATCCTTTTGCCGCGGCCGATGAACACTTGGAGATGCACAGGCTCGGTCGGCTTGACCGCTTCGCCGAGCGTCGAGTTGTCGGTCGGCACCTCGCGCCAGCCCAAAAGCGTCATCCCCTCGCGCCTGATCATCTGGCCCCAGATGTCGCGGATGATCTGTCGCCAGTCCGGATCCCGCGGCATGAAGAGGACGCCGACCGCGTACTCGCCCGGCTTGGGCAGGCGGAAACCGAGGCGCTCGGCCTTGGCGGCAAAGAACAAGTGAGGGATCTGCACCAGGATGCCGGCGCCGTCCCCCGCGCGCGGATCGGCGCCGACCGCGCCGCGGTGCTCGAGGTTACAGAGAATGGCGAGCGCGTCCTCGATCAGCCCGTGCGAGGCCTTGCCCTTGATGTCGGCGATGAAGCCTACACCGCAGGACGCCTTGGCCAGCGCAGGATCGTAAAGCCCCTGATGATCCGCTGCGCGCATACCGCTTCTTGGGTTCCTTCCGATGCTTCCTCGTAGGTTGGGTCGAGCGCTTGCGAGACCCAACGATTGCCCGCCTCCGCGCCGCCGTTGGGTCTCGTAAAGAACTCGACCCAACCTACTCGCTGCGCTCTGACGTACTGCGCTCATGCGCTCCTCGCGTCACGGGGCGCTGTTGGGCGCTCATGTTGGGCGACTACGCGATGCCGCCGCATCGCCGTTCACCATCATATCACGCCTGCTGCGAAAGCGGCAGCGTGTTAAACTGGGACAGCAATGCTGTCCTACTTGAGCCTGCCAAATTCCACGCGCAAGTCAAGAGAGATTGCACTGGCCAAGGTTATGCACGGTGCCTGGTGTCTGGTAGGGGCGGGTTTTAAACCCGCCCTCTCGCAACATACGCGCAATTGGATGGAGGGCGGGTTACAAACCCGCCCCTACAGCATCACCGTCCATCGATGGCCTCCCCCATGAATTTTGCGAGCGACAACGCGGCCCCGGTGGCGCCGGAAATCCTGGCGGCGCTCGCCCGTGCGAACGAGGGGACGGCGCTCGCCTATGGCAACGATGCCTGGACCCAGCGCCTCGAGCGCCGTTTCGCCGAAATGTTTGAATGCGACGCCGCCGTGTTTTTGGTGGCGACGGGGACTGCCGCCAATGCGCTCGCGCTTTCGCATCTTTCGCCGCCCTGGGGCGCGGTGCTCTGTCACGAGGAGGCGCACATCGCGACCGACGAGTGCGGCGCGCCGGAATTCTTCGGGGGTGGGCTCAAGCTCGTCGGCCTTCCCGGAGAGGGCGGCAAGATCGCGCCCGCAACGCTTGCGCGCGCGCTCGACGGGCAGTGGGGCGGACCGCACCATGTGAGCCCCTCCGTGCTTTCGCTCTCGCAGGCGACCGAAGCCGGCACGAGCTACCGCGTGCATGAGCTTCGCGCGCTTGCGGATATGGCGCACGCACGGGGCCTTCTCGTGCACGTGGACGGAGCGCGGCTCGCGAACGCGCTCGCGCGAATGAACGCCTCGCCTGCTGAGGCAACGTGGAAAACGGGCGTCGATGCGCTCTCCTTCGGCGCCACCAAAGGCGGTGCGCTCGCCGCCGAGGCCGTGGTGCTGTTCGATAATGCGCGCGCGAAGGGAATGCCGGAACGGAGGAAGCGCGCCGGCCACCTTCTCTCCAAGCATCGCTTTCTTGCCGCGCAGATGGAAGCCTATTGCGACGGCGATTTGTGGCTCACGCTCGCCCGCCATGCCAATGCCATGGCGGATCAGCTTGCGGCGGGGCTCGCTGCGCTGGGCATGCCCCCGGTCTGGCCCGTCGAGGCAAACGAGGTGTTCGTCGCCATGCCGGCGCACGTGGATGCGCGACTGCGGCGGGAAGGTGCGCTCTATCATCCCTGGCGCACGCAGGCGCCTGCCTCCGGCACAATGCTACCGTCTAACGCCTCGCTCTTTCGTCTGGTCACTTCGTTTGCGACCAGCCCGGACGAGGTTGACCGATTCATTGCAACCGCGGCCGCCGCGTGACATGGGAGCGCCCAAGCTCCGCCCAATTGCTGGTCCACGTTCGGCTTATGCAAACAAGGGGTTCCAGCTCGGGAGGGTTTGCCTTGAGATGTCCGATCGCCCTTGCTGCGGTCGCGATCCTCGGCCTTGTTCCGTTCGGTTCGCTCACCGCCCAGCCAATGATGCCGTATCCTGCCCCCTACTATCCCGGTTATCCGGGCGCCTACGGGGAGGTGCCGCCGTATGAGGTTCTCGCCATCGTACGATCGAAGGGACTTGCACCCCTTGGTCGCCCGCGACGGCAAGGAACGGCCTATGCGTTGCGCGCGCTCGACCCGTCCGATCGAGAGGTGCAGGTCACGGTAGACGCCAGAACCGGCCGCATATTGCGAGTGGTTGCGACGCCAGGCGCCGATGCCATGGCGCCGCCGAACCCCATCCCTTCGGGACCGATGGCTCCCGAGGAGAACGCTTCCAGTTCGCGCCTCGCGCCTTATCCGAACCCAGCAGAGGAAAGGACGGGGGCTCTGCCGCCGTTGCCGCGGCCGCGGCCAAAAACGGCGGATACTCCCTCGCTCTCGGCTTCGGCCGCCGATTCCGTCCCGGCCACCGCGGGTCCGGCCCCGCCTGTGCTCGACTTTGAAGAGTGAATTGTTCGCCCAAATGAAAAAGCGCCCCGGATGCCGGGGCGCTCGCAAGTGGCCGGACAAACCCGGCGTTGTAATGGGCCTCAGGCAGCCTTAGCCTCGACCACCTTCGGCTGGTGACCGCCGATGGGGATCTGGCGAGCCTTCTTGGCCTCTGGAATCTCACGCACGAGATCAACGTGCAGGAGCCCGTTCTCGAGCGTCGCACCCTTGACCTGGACGTAGTCGGCGAGCTGGAAGACCCGCTCGAAGGCGCGCGCCGCGATGCCCTGGTAGAGCACCTCGCCGTTCTTCTTCTCCTCCTTGGCTTCCTTGTCGCCCTTGATCGTCAGCGTATTTTCCTTCGCCTCGATCGAAAGGTCGCTCTGGCCGAAGCCGGCGACGGCAACCGAGATGCGATAGGCATTCTCGCCGGTGCGCTCGATATTATAGGGCGGATAGCCCGGAGCAGCATCGAAGCCGTCGAGCATGGAGAACAGCCGGTCGAAACCGACGGTCGAACGATAGAGCGGAGCTAGATCGAAAGTTCGCATGGCATAACCTCGTTGTTGAGCGAAATGCGATTGGTCCGCCCACAGGGCCGGACCGGTTTGGATTTGTGCAGCCCATGCGGGCCTGCACGCAGCAGATATGGGAAGCGCACATCTGCTGCGCAAGTAGCGTCAAGCAGAGTAACGCATTGAGCTTCTTTCCGTTTAGGCGCAGGTTCCGGGCACTGCTATAAGGCGCGACGCCGCGCCGCCTGCCCGCCCATCCCCAGCATCTCCCATACCTGCCGGTCATGACCCTCGTATCTATTCCCGCCAATCCGGTGCCCGACGGCGCCGTCAGTGGAATGCTCAAGACCCGCGACGGGATCTCGCTGCGCTTTGCTCGCTGGCCGGCGCCCCCGGGACGCAAGGGAACGGTATGCCTGTTCCCGGGTCGTGCCGAGTTCATCGAGAAATATTTCGAGACCGTGCGTGACCTGCGCGCGCGGGGCTTTGCCGTTGCCGCGCTCGATTGGCGCGGCCAAGGGGGATCCGAGCGGATATTGCGGAACCGACGCAAAGGTTATGTGCGCAGCTTCGCGCAATACCAGATCGACCTTGAAACCTTCATTCACGAGGTCGTCCTTCCGGATTGTCCCCCGCCAGTGTTTGCGCTCGCCCATTCGATGGGGGCAACCATCCTTCTGCGTACGGCTCACGCAGGGCATCGCTGGTTTGATCGCATGGTGTTGCTTGCGCCAATGATCGCGCTCCCCGGCATGCATCGGATGGCCGGCACCCGCATGACCGTGCGGATGCTGCGGTCCGTCGGTCTCGGCTCCCTCTACGTCCCCGGCGGCGATGCATCGGTGCTGCAACAACGTCCCTTCATCGGCAACCTCATCACCTCCGATCCTGTTCGTTACGCTCGCAATGTCGCCGTGCTTGAGGCCGAGCCGTCTTTGGCAACTGGCTGGCCCACCGTGGCCTGGACCGATTCGGCGTTTCGGGTCATGGCCGAGCTGACGCAGCCCGGATATCCCGGCCGGATCCGCCAGCCACTTCTCATCATTGCCGCCGGGCTCGATGCAATCGTGTCGACCCCGGCGATTGATGAGTTTTCCATTCGACTGCGCGCGGGCTCCCATCTTATTGTCCCCGGAGCGCGTCACGAGCTGCTGATGGAGCAGGATCGTTTCCGAAGTCAGGTCTTTGCCGCCTTCGATGCCTTCGTGCCCGGAACGCCGTTATTTGCCTGACAAGCCCAATTGAGTAATTGTCTCCAGCTCACTGGGAAAATTTGAGCAGCTCTATCGCGGCGGCGTGCACGCGCTTGTCGCCGGCAGCGACAACTCGCCCACCGGAGTGCGGGGCGTTTCCTTCCCAGGTGGTGATCACGCCCCCGGCGCCCGTGATGATGGGCATGAGGGGAAGGACGTCATATGACTTGAGCTCGGTCTCGATGATGAGATCTATGTGGCCCGCTGCCAGCATGCAGTAGGCATAACAGTCCCCGCCATAGCGCGACAGCCGCACCACATTTTCGACCCGGGCAAAGCACGAGCGGTCATCCGCACTCATCAGGAGAGGGCTGGTGGTGAATAATACCGCTTCCGAAAGCGCCGAGCATCCGCGCACCCGCAAGTCCCGCTCTCCAGCCGGACCCCGATAATATGCCCGAGCGCCGTCACCGCTGAACTGCTCCCGGATGAAGGGCTGGCTCATCATGCCGAAGACCGGCTCGCCCGATCGCAGCAAGGCAATGAGCGTGCCCCAGGCCGGCATGCCCGAAATAAAGGATTTGGTGCCGTCGATGGGATCCAAAACCCATACATACTCTGCCTCCGCGCGTTCACTTCCATACTCTTCTCCAATGATCCCGTGATTTGGGAAGGTACGGTGAATGAGATTGCGCATCGCCGTTTCGGCCGCGTGGTCGGCGGCCGTAACGGGGTCAAAGTTGCGGCTGCCGCCCTTGTCCGCAATGCTCAATGCAGTGCGAAAGAACGGCAGAATCGTTTCACCCGAGATGGCAGCAAGCTCGCTCACGAAAGCTGAAAAATCGACCGCCGTCATTGTGACCCCCCTCAGGTCGGCGCTGAACCATCCATTACCGCAGCGCGGAGCAACCAGCGCGTCCGCAAGCTCGGGTCATTCCGCTTCGCAAGCTCAAAGGGCGCATTTTCCCGCAGCAATGCAGCTATGACCCAACTGCCTGACGCCTTCTGTACCCACTCCGGATTTTCTCTAACATGTTGATATAACGTACTCATTTCTTCGGGAAACGGGCGCCTGCGCTCATTTATCGAACAGCATTTGCTCACTTTCTTGGCTTGCGCGTTGTGCAATGCGGGGTCATATTGTTGCGGTGCGGTAGCGCCTTGCGTTACCGCCGCCCTCCTTGGGCGTTTCCTCCCTAAACTTGGGCCGCCTGCATCGCAGGCGGCCCCTTTTCTAAGCAAACCGACAAGATGGAGTTGGCTCGGCGATCTTGAGTTGGGGACCAGCAGCTATTCTGCGGCGGTGCGATAGGGGCGAAGCTCTTGCAGGGGGATGGTAGCGAGACTTTCGGCAAGAGTTTCTAGATCGGCAGCCAGGCGCCTGAAGGATGGGGAGCGTTCAAACCGGCGTTCGTCCATGTAAAGCGCCCGATTGAGCTCGAGCTGGACGGCATGCAGGCCGGCGGCCGGGTTGCCGTAATGCTCAGTGATGAAACCTCCCGCATAGGGCTTGTTGCGGCTCACCGAATAGCCTTGTGCCCGCAGCGTCGTTTCGGCGATCTCGGCGACCGCCGATATGCAGCTCGTTCCATACCGATCCCCGAGCACCACGTCGGCGCGCGGACGCTCGTCCTTGGAGCCAACCGATGAGGGCATGGAGTGGCAATCGATCAGGATTGCGGCGCCGAAGTCCCGGTGAACACGCGTAAAAAGGCGTCGCAATGCACGATGATAGGGCTTGTACAGCCCTTCGATCCGCCGGAGCGCATCGTCCACGGGAATCCGCTGGCTGTATATCTCCTGAGCATCTCCGACCACCCGGGCGACGGTGCCCAGTCCCCCGGCTACCCGCATGGATCTGGTGTTTGCATAGGATGGCAGGCGGCCCTCGAACATGCGCGGATCGAGCTCGTAGGGCTCGCGGTTGACGTCCACGTAGCAGCGCGGAAAATGGGCGCGCATCAGTGGATAGCCTCGGCGGACCACCCCGATGACAAGCTCGTCCACGAAGGAATCCTCGGAACGGCGCAGCGTACCCCAGTCCAGCCGTGATGCAGTCAGGAACGCAGGCGGATAAACGTTGCCGCTGTGAGGCGAATTGAACACGACCGGCCCGCACCATTCGGCGGGCTCAATGATCTCGAAGGGGGGGTCGAGCTCGTCCTTGCGTTCGGACATGGCGCGTAGCGAACCTTGCGGCAACCTCGAAAATCATCCCGCCAAACGGTTTCGCCTCCACTATCGCCAGAAGGGCGATATTGTCCATGGTCGAACGAGGGCTATGGAAAATACGAGGACATCAGCCGGGGGGTTCACCCGATATTTACCCGAGTTCTGGCTTATGCAAGCCTTGGGAAGCTTAAGGGCGGGAGCCTCGGGGGTCACCATCCTCGGCGGGCTGGACGATGGCGAAAATCATTCTTGCAGAAGATGATGGCGATATGCGGCGCTTTTTGGTGAAAGCGCTGCAGAATGCGGGCTATGAGGTGATCTCGTTCGACAACGGGCTGTCCGCCTATCAGCGTTTGCGCGAGGAGCCGTTCGAGCTCCTGTTGACCGACATCGTAATGCCCGAGATGGATGGAATCGAGCTGGCGCGCCGTGCCTCCGAGCTCGATCCCGACATCAAGATCATGTTCATCACCGGATTTGCGGCCGTGGCGCTTAATTCGGATTCGACCGCACCCAAGAATGCCAAGGTGCTCTCCAAGCCGGTGCATCTGCGGGAGCTCGTGAGCGAAGTGCAGAAAATGCTCGCGGCATAGCGCCGCCGCGCGCGACCATCGGCGCTTGCCTCGGATCACCCGCGGCGATATGACCGACTCGGCCATGCCGGCGATCTTGGGCGCGTAGCTCAGCGGAAGAGCACTACCTTGACATGGTAGGGGTCACAGGTTCGATCCCTGTCGCGCCCACCATCAAATCAACCACTTACGTGAGCAAAACA
>Ga0306923_10001048_pt1 | contig 23765 bp, 26 predicted proteins | sample sta12Can44000108_FD_203841 | JGI IMG/M metagenome (GOLD analysis project Ga0306923, IMG submission 203841) | Lab enrichment of tropical soil microbial communities from Luquillo Experimental Forest, Puerto Rico - statanox.12C.anox.44.000.108 (v2)... | ecosystem: Environmental > Terrestrial >... | reverse complement strand
GAGGATTCGCGGCATTGGAAAATCCGGGCATGGCAGTCTGCGTTCTACCAGGAACGGAGTTAGCCTTTGCTGACGAGGTAAAGCGCTTGTCGATTAGGTTATGGCCGTGGCACAACCAAGTAATCAAGCACAAGACAGCGATCTTTCGCCAAATCAACAAAAACAAACTCGTCGCGCACCACGATGCGTTAGAATTTCCTGATGGGCAAATCGTGCTGCTGACATCGCTGAGTGAGGGTCAGCAAGCTACCGTTCTTCAGTTGCCAGCGGAACCAAAGACTGTCGTTGAGTCCGAAGCCCAGCGGCGGGTAGACTACGTAGGCTGAATTTCCAAACGATGGCCGCTCCGCTCGAGGGCGGCCATTTTTCCATAAGCGAACGGAGTTTTCGGCGAGGCGAGGCGTCAACGTGGCAAGGCAGGAGCAATGGATGCGACGCGGCGCGGACGGCAACAGCAGCGAGCAGCGAGGCGACGCGGGCTGCGACGTCGGCGGCCCGAGCAGTCGGCCACAGCGGCCAGCGTGCCGTGAACAAAGCTAAGCTCACGGCGTTCGTCACTTAGGCTTCGTGCTTCGGATGGAGAGCTGAAAAGCGGATTAAGTAAAGGAGTACTATCGATGGCAGACAAATCGAACTTTACACCAGATGAATGGAAACTCCTTCTCGAAAGCGTGACAATGGCAGGGATTGCGATCTCTGCGGCAGATCCGAGCGGCCTGTGGGGTCTCCTGAAAGAAAGCTTCGCGGAGGGCTCCGCACTGGTGGCAGCCAAAACGGACCCCACAGCGAGGCCTCTCATCAAGGCCCTCGTGGCAGATTTTCAAACAGCCGAAGGTCGAAGCACCGCACGCGATGGCCTAAAGCAAAAGTTCACCGGTCTAAAGCCTGCCGAAATCACGGCCAAATGCATCGAGACCTTAGGCCAGGCTGGTGCGGTGGTTGACACAAAAGCACCAGATGATGCTGCGTCGTTTAAAGCTTGGCTGCGTCAGATCAGCCAACACGTTGCCGAGGCGTCCAAAGAAGGTGGCCTTTTTGGCGGCGGGAGTGGGCCAGTAAGCGACAAGGAAAAGGCTACCCTTCAGCAGATTTCCTCAGCGCTAAAACTGGCGACGTGAACATCTACAGCATGATCGTTGCAAGAATCGATCGTGGTGCTGCGGATCTACAATGTGTTGATGGGTCGTCGCCACGTGTGATCACAATCAAAACCGACAACGTGTGTCAGTAAGAGGAAGCACAGCTATGCCGAGCAATGCAGAGGTGATCCCGCGTAATTTCAGTCCGAAGTTGGCTCCAGGGCTTTCGGATGAGGCGCGTAAGGCAGTGAACGCAGCGTTTGACGCGATGTCGACTTGGCGTACAGAGACTGTCGACAGCTATGAAATAGTCATCGACAAGATGGCTTCGGCTGCACGAGCGCTAGGATGGCCGCAGCAAATCGTCGATGCCACCCGTGCGCAAATGCAAGATGTCCTGAAAATGCAGACCCAAACGATGGATCGCATGATGGATGCTTGGGAGGAACAGATCAAATCACCGAGTTCGTCATCCGCGCTACTATCGAAGCTGGGGTCCATCTCCAACTTCAGCTCGGCGGGTAGTTGGCCCAGCGCTACCGTAACGCAAATGGCAGCTTTCAATCCCTTCGGGCTATATATGCAAATCGCGCAACAGTGGCAAAAGACATGGGTAGACACGATGGGCGTTTGGGCCAATGCCAACAAATCGATCAGCTGGCGCACTTAATCGTGACGACCGGGATTGACCCGTAGGTCTTCTTGGGCGAACGCGACGGCGGTACTATGTATTCCGGGTCCTAGCCCGCTCGACGAAGCGGCAGCCGTCATCCTGGCGCAAATCCTTAAGAAGCATGGATTCAGTGTCCAGGTCCAAAAAAATCAGGCCGTGTCGTCCGGGAACCTCTTTTCCCTAAGTGGTGAGGGACTAGCGTCGTCTGCTTCTCGTACATTCACGTTGGCGATGCACCGTTGAGGGTCCGAGCCGCCATCAGGCGCGTGCAACGACAGATCCCAAACGTAGCTATCCTGGCGGGATTATGGGGACCGAATAAGGATGAATCAGGAGCAGTTCTGAGTGATCTAAAAGCAAGCTACTATCCCAATTCATTCAGCGACGCTACCAGACTGTGCCGCTCAACGAGCGCGTTTCCGGGCAGCCCGACAACTTTCCGAATAGAAGCTCAATGTCTGCTTTTTGGCACAAAGCGGACATCATGACCCGCTCAACCAATGTTCCGCTTTTGGGGGTAAAGCGGACATCATATGGACGCGCACCGCCAAAATCGCGTAACCGGTGTTACGAATATCCGACCACGGTTGTCTGGGTTACTCCGGCTTGATGTTGGCGGCCCGGATTACCTTGCCCCACTTCTCGGTTTCGTCGGCGATAAATTTTCCAAAGTCGGTGGGCGTCATCGGCATCGGCGAGCCGCCCAGATCGGCTATCCTCGCCTTCATCGTGGGATCCGCGAGCCCCGCATTGATTTCCCTGTTGAGCGTGTCGATGATTTCCGCCGGCGTGTTCTTGGGTGCACCGAGGCCAAACCACCCGCTCGCCTCGTAGCCCGGCACGAATTCACTCATCGTCGGGATGTCCGGCAGCGCCACCGAGCGCGTCGCGGAGGTGATCGCCAGGGCGCGCAGCCTTCCTGCCCGGATGTACTCAATCGACGAGGTAATGCTCTCAAACATGACCTGCACCTGTCCGCCAAGCAGATCGACAAGCGCGGGGCCGCCGCCGCGATAATGCACCTGGATCAGATCGACGCCGGCCATCGCCTTGAACAACTCACCGTAAACATGTGGTGGACTCCCGACGCCGGCATCCGCCATATTGATCTTGCCCGGATTCTCCTTGGCATAGACAATGAACTCGGGAACCGACTTGGCCGGAAAGGATGGCTGCACCACCATCACATTAGTTGTGCGCATCATGCTCGCGACCGGTGCGATGTCGCGGATAAAATTGAAATTGAGGTTGTCGTAGAGTATCGCGTTGATTGCGTTCGTCGTGCCGACCTGGAGGAGCGTATAGCCGTCCGGAAGCGCTCGCACGACGAGTTCGGTGCTGATATTGCTGGCAGCGCCCGGCCGGTTGTCGATGACGAATGATTGTCTGAGCCGCTCCGATAGCCATTGGCCCTCCAAACGCGCCGAGATGTCGGTTGGTCCGCCGGCGGCATAGCCGACGATGATGCGCACTGGCCGTGACGGATAAGTCTCTGCCCTTGCGATCCGCGACATGGCCGGCAACGCGGCAGCACCGGCGGCCAGACGCAAGAATTTACGACGGGGAAGTTTCACGGGTGATGCTCCACGAACTTGAGCACCCTTGCCCACCAACGATAATACCCAAAAGCCGCCTGAATGTCTGCTTTGGCACTTAGCGGACATGCCAGTTGCGCTCCGCAATGTCTGCTTTCGGGCGAAAGCGGACATCGCTCAAACATACGGAAATGTCCGAATGACCCTCACCAGACAGCAGAGAGTTTGCTGTCACGCTCGGCACAAGGATCTTTTCGAAACGTGCTACGCAGTAATCCTCGACCTCGGGGCAAATCTGCAATTGCTTACGCAACGAGCTTTTCTACCTTCGCAAATGGACTCAAGGTCAACCATGACCCTACAGCGGCCTCGAGCTGGCGATTTCCCGTTAGGTTAAGCCTGCCTTCTCTTTTTGCTCGATCAATTGTCGTGTAGCCCATCCATATTTCTGTCATGGTTCTTAGGTCAGTCGACAGATAAAGATCAACGTCAAATCCAGGATCCACCGAGCACAAATCGACTTCTTGACCTGGCTGCACAATCAGCCACCAGTTCCGTTGCGCCTTTTTAAGATCGCTGAATATGACTTCAATCGTATTTCGTCGATGCGGCATGGGAGTAGGATCGATGTTGCGTCGAATATCCCACATCAGCAGATTAGGATCCAAATTTTCTAGCGAGGCTTCAGTTTCTATCCATCTCTGTCCCCAAACCCCGACAGCCTCGATGACCGGCTTCAAATCCCGTCCGGCATCGGTCAAGCGGTATTCAAACAGGTCTGGCTCGCCGGCTAGTTGAGAGCGTGTCACGATCCCGGCGGCTTCGAGATCTTTTAAACGCTTCGACAGGAGAGCAGGGGACATTCTCGGAACGCCTCGCCTCAGCTCATTAAATCGGGTCGATCCGGCAACGAGCTCACGAAGAAGTACCAGCGTCCACCGGCTGCCAAGGATCTCCGCTGCCATCGCTACGGGACAGAACTGATTGTAGCCACTATCGGTCATTGTTGGCTCCCTAACCTATTCAGTCCGCCAGAGGCTACGCCTTACCAATAAGCAAAACTAGTTCAGTATCTGTACCAGCCTGATTCAATTCGTGAACTAGCGGCAGGCAAAAGATCGTGAGAATAGGGGCGCAATCGAACCCAGGCCTAATGGAGGCGAATATGACCATGACAGATCTGACCGTCCGCACCCTCGAGGCCTCGACCAAAACGATCCCGTTGGACACCGTGGCGGGCTTGCGCAGCAAGCTGCGGGGCACCGTGGTGTTGCCTGGTGAGGACGGCTATGACGCCGCCCGCAGTATTTGGAACGCGATGATTGACCGACGGCCCGGCCTCGTTGCGCGTTGTCTCGGTGCCGCCGACGTAATCAATGCAGTCAAGCTTGCGCACGACAAAAATCTGCTCGTTGCCGTGCGAAGTGGTGGCCACAACATCGCTGGCAATGCAGTATGCGACGGCGGTTTCCTAATCGATTTGTCCTTGATGAAGTCAGTGCGCGTGGATCGTGCGTCTCGGACCGCTCGCGTTGAGCCCGGCGCTACACTGGCGGATTTCGACAAGGAGGCGCAGGCATTCGGGCTTGCGACGCCGCTCGGCATTAATTCAACAACCGGCGTCGCCGGCCTTACGCTGGGCGGCGGGTTTGGCTGGACCACCCGTAAGTTCGGGCTGACCATCGATAATCTCATCTCGGCCGATGTAGTCACCGCCGACGGCAAGCTGATACGCGCCAGCGAGGCTGAGCACCACGACCTTTTCTGGGCATTACGGGGTGGTGGCGGCAACTTCGGTGTCGTCACCTCCTTCGAGTTCAAGCTTCACCCACTTGGCCCCGAAGTGCTTTCCGGCCTCATTGTGCATCCGCTCGAGAGGGCGGCTGAACTGCTGCCCGAGTATCGCCGCATCGCAAACGAAGCGCCGGACGAGCTCACAATATGGGCAGTGATGCGCAAGGCGCCGCCGCTCCCGTTCTTGCCAACCGAATGGCACGGTAAGGAGGTCCTGATCTTTGCCGCCTGCTACAGCGGCGACATTAATGAAGGCAAAAAGGCCACAGCAGCCCTGCGTGCTCTTGGGAAGCCGATTGTCGACGTGATCGGTCCTCATGCATTTACCGGCTGGCAGATGGCGTTCGATCCGCTGCTGACACCAGGCGCGCGCAATTATTGGAAGAGCCACGATTTTACCGACCTCTCCGACGCGGCGATTAAGGTCATTCTCGACGCTGTGGGCACGCTGCCGTCACCCGAATGTGAGGTCTTCATCGCCCACGTCGGCGGCGCCATGGCGCGAGTTCCTGCCAAAGCCACCGCATGGGCGAATCGTGATGCCCATTTTGTGATGAATGCGCATACGCGCTGGCGCGACCAGGCCCAGGACTCGAGCTGCATAGCGTGGGCTCGCCAGTTGTTCCGGTCCGCTGCACCCTTCGCCTCGGGCAGTGTGTACGTCAATTTCATGCCCGACGATGAAAACGAGCGAGTCGAGAAGGCGTATGGCGCGAACTATCGGCGATTGGCCGAAATCAAGCGCGACTATGACCCCAACAACCTTTTCCGCGTCAACCAGAACATCCGTCCAGCGTTCTCAGTCGTCGAGACGAACGCGAGCTAAAATATGTGGAGAAAACGTCATGCCTGCCAAAAGGTTTAACTCAATCCGAGATACTGCGGCGGAACGGTGGTCTCGCCTCTATGCTGATGTCCGTGCGAGCTATGGACGAGCATCCATCCAATCAGCGCTTCTTCTGAACGGCGGGGCTTCCATCGCCTTGCTTGCATTTCTAGGTAATCTCGCCATCGCCCAGCAAAGCAAGGGTTTAGCGGGGAGCTTCAGCACTCTCAAGGAATCCTTCGTGTGCTTTGGAGTGGGGGTGATGTTGGCCGCCAGTAGCAATGTGGTCGCTTTCCTCATCCAGATTTTTTCGATTGCGCATCCAAAAGACGCTGAAGGCGGGACTGGTCGCCAGCTCCGATTCGTCGGAATCGGAATGGTTGTCGCATCGCTTCTTCTTTTCGCAGTGGGAATCAGTGTGGCGGCAAACGCGTTGAGCGATGTGATTGGATCGTTGGATGTGATCGCTCAAAGGTAACTTGAACTGAAAAGACCGGAGGAGACCATGAGTTCGACGAACATGACCAGCCCGGATGCCGATGAGCGCTCTGCAGCATTCAATGCCAGTACGACTTGGATACGTTGTCCAATTACTGGCTATCCGTGTGAGGGCGATCTTTCGTATCTATGCGAAGACTACGGTTGTGCTCGCAAGGGTGGGTTGTCACCGCACTCTGACGAAAATTTCTGAGTGCCTTGTCACGCAGGTGGCCCAATACCACGAATGAGTTGGTCCTTTTGCTGCACTGCAAGGCGGCGACCAAGTACGAGCTGATCATAAACTTGAAAACCGCCAAGGCACTTTGTCTCACAATTCCAGGCACAGTGCTTTCCCGCGCCGACAAGGTGATCGAATGAGGCGGCGCGCGTCATCCTGCGGACTTTTTCGCGTGTTCTTTCAATGGCTTTGACACTTCGCCCGGCTCGGGTTTGACACTCTCGTTGGCAATCCGTTCCATGGCCGCCTTGGCCAGCCGGACCTGGTCGGCCCGCTTGGTGTAGCGCTCGATTTCCTTCAACGTCCGGTGCCCAGAGATGGCGGCGATCTCATGCGCGGTGCAGCCGCCGTCGGCGAGGCGGGTGCATGCCGCCTTGCGCAGCCCATGGAAGACGCAGTGCTGCGGCAGCTCGGCGGCGTCGCACCACTTCCGAAACATCTCCGAGAAAGCGTTCGCGCCGTAGCTCTTGCCGGTCTGCGTCACCAACAGCGTGAGGTGCCCGGCCGGGGTGGCGGCAATGATCGCCGCGAGGTCCCGGTGAACGGGGATCGCCAGTGTCGCGCCGGTCTTCTGCTGACGCAGGGTGAGCACGCCGTCGCGGATATGCTGGCGGCCAATCCGCACCACATCGCCGCGCCGCTGTGCCGTGTACAGCCCGAGCGCCAGCGCGAGGCGAGGTTTCGAGCCAATCGGCCAGTGCGCTTCGAAGGCGGCGATCTCGTCCTCGGTCCAGGTGGCGAATCCGTCCGTCTTTGGCCGCCTGACGTGGACGCCTGCGGTCGGGTCGTTACGCATCAGCTTGCGTTCCACCGCCCACCGCACGACGTGCTTGAACGTGGTTAGCCAATTCTTCGCCTCGTGCGGCGTCATGTTATCGATCAGCGCGACGACGAATTCCCTCGGCAGCGACGCCAGAGGAAGGTGACCGTGCTTGTCGCGAAACTTTTCGAGGATCGCGCGGCGTGACGCCGGCGTGCCGCCGGTGAGGCTGCGGAAGGCCTGCGAGCCGTAATATTCGGCAATGGCGGCGGAGACGGAGCCGGGCTTGCTGCGCTTGTTGGCACCGACGGGAATCGGCGCGGCGGCGAGCGCCTGCTGATACGCCGCCATGAATTCGCTGGAACCGGGCAGCCCCCGCAACGCAACCCTCGGACGTCCAGCGCGACGGAAGTAGTGAAAGGCGCGACCGGTCTTGCGGTCGACAAAGGCTTGGACGAATTGCAGACGAATCTTGGTCATTGCCCCTTCCTCGCTGCCTTCAGCTTCGCGATCTCCAAATCCCACGCCTTCGCGTCGGCGGTCTCTTGCGTGGTCTCCGCCAGCGTGGCGTTGTCCCCGTAGACCCTGAAGATGGTACCATCCTTGGCAACGATCTCAATCATCGCAGGTTCGATGCCGCCGTCACGCGCAATCTTGAGAGCACGCAGACCGTCGTTTCGCTTGAAGAGATTCGTGCCGCGACGAGCCATTCTCGCGCCCTCACCGGGCTGCCTTAATTAATCGCGTGTAGCCCTTCACCTGAATCCCGCCGATTACTGTCTTCTTTGGCCCGTCCCAGCCGAGCCGACGCATACATCGGCCGAGACGTTTAAAGTCTACGTCTCGTTGTTTGCTCACATGAACCCCAAGAGCGATCTCTAACAAGTCAGCGCTCGAGACGCGCTCCTCGCCCTGCTCGACCGTTCCGCATGCCCGGATCAATTTATCGTCCCAGGGATCGCTTTCTTCTCGCGCTTCCTGTTCAATTCGTGCGGCGCTCCATAGCTCCCGGCGCAGCAAGATCGACTCGTTCGGCTCTTGCGTGGCCGCCTCTGCCCATAGCTGATCTCGGTCCTTGCTGAGTGCCTCGATGTTGATGTCGCCAGTCTTGATCGGCCAAAATCGGCGGTCGGCTGCCTTTAGGTATCGATCATCATTTGTAGTTGCGAACAGAACACAGCGGCGCGGCTGGTCAACGCGCGTCCGTCCATAGGCCGGCCTGGCGCGGTCGTGCGTGCGTGAGGCGAAGGCGCGTAAGTGCTCGACCTCCGTCTTACGGATATTGCTCAGCTCGGCGATCTCATAGAGCCACACGCCGGCGAGCAACTCCTGTTGCTCCCGGTCGCGCGCGCCGAGGATGGTCTGATCGCTGAAGTTCTCGGTCCCGGCGAGCGTCTCGATCGCTTTCGATTTCTGCACGCCCTGCGGTCCTTCGAGCACGATAATAAAATCAAATTTGCATCCCGGTCGCCGTACACGACGAACGGCGGCGAGCAGTGCTAACCGACCGAATTCGAGATTAAGCTCAGTATCGTCGGCACCCATATACGTGATCAGCCACCGGTCGAGTCGGGGCGTACCGTCCCACATGAGCGAATTGATATACCCAAGCACCGGATCAAATTCGTTTTCCAAGCCCAGCTGTACGACGGCATCGGTCGTGTTCTTCGTGCCGGGATCGAACTTCCACGCCTTATGGATTTTGGTGCGCAAGACCAGGACGGTTTGATCGAGGTTACTGCGGTACTTGATGGTTTGTCCGCTGACGAGCAGCTTGTCGTGGAATACGTCGTAGCGACATTCGACGTTAAGGGCTCGAAGCGCGCGACGCGCATTCGCGCACGTCCGCCGCGGAATTCCCTTTTTATCCGTGGCCTCCCAAACCGCTTCCTCGTCCGGCTCATGTTCCGGTTGGGAAATGTGTCGCTTGCGCTGCCACTTGTTGAAGGATCGTTCGACCTCTTGTCGTAGACGATTAGTGTATCGCCGTCCGATTCCGTTTGGCCATTTTGAAAGCTCGTCGACGATCGCGTCGACTGATAGGCCATTACCGCTGAGGTGGCCGACGACACTATGGAAGAGCGCGCTGGCGTCGCTATCGGCCGGCGCACCGTTCTGGATCACGTCGTCCCAATCAATCTTGTTGTCGCCGGCGGCGTTGAAGTCGAACCCTTTAGCGTTGGTGTCGTAATGCACCTTGACGTCATAATGCGCCTTGATCTTGCCGAGCAGGTCAATCGGCGCGAGCTCCTTACACTCGCCAATTTGCACGCCTGTGATTGTGATATAGCGCTCGGCGTTCCTGTAAATCTCGATCGCGGCGCCTTCGCGCGCGCCTTTAATCGGCCATTTGCGATGTAGCTTCTCGCCGGCACCTAATCCGATGATGCGTAGTCCTTCGCCCGATGGCGTCCGCTCGACGTAAGCACCGTTTGCCATGTCGAGCCAAGTTGTCGCCCATTTATCTGCCTTGCCGGTTTCGGGATCGAGGCAATGATCGAGGTCGACGACGTCAAAGGGTGTATCCGGCAGGACAAAACCGATGCCGTCCATGGTGCCATTAGCGCGTTTCAGCGCCTCGAGTGCTTTTAAATATGGGGCCCACGTTGCTGGATCATTATTCTTCGCAGGGTATGAGCGTTCAGCCGCGGTGAATGGCGGCTTAGTCCATTTCTGCTTACGCAATTGCCACTTCCACAGAACCCAATGGTCAAGCTTGCACAGCGGCGCGAGCGCAGCCGGGAGATTCGCGAGGTCGCCGCTGATCGTGTTTGGCTTGTTCATTGCCGCCGCCTTCCAAGGCGTACGTAGAGCAAATGCAGCCACTTGCCTTGCTTCTCGGACGGTTTTCGATGGACGGTCCATCGCAGCATATCGTTGACGAAATCGCGCTCGCGTGGCGTCAGACGGCCGTCATCTTGATCGCGGCAGTTGATCGCCATCTCATGCCAATTCGGCTCGATGTCATGAAGCTCTGCCGGTTTGTCTTTTTCGGCGTCACGCTGTCCGTCCGCATATGCCGCGTCATAAATGCGCTGCATATCCGCTTCGGATAGTTTGCCGGATTCAACCCGGTGGGCGAGCTCGTGAATATCCGCACCGGCACCTTCGAGAGTGCGCAGGATCGCCCGAGCCGCGGCGATAACTTCGCCGTCGCGCGGCGATGAAAGCATCTTCAGGAGCTTGCCGAGTTTGTCGGCCACCGGATCGATGCTCATCGCCAACACCGTTCTTTATGGCCGCATAGTCGGCAACGCCAATGATCGGGATCCTCCGTGAATCGAGGCAACAGCTCGCCGGCTCGCGTTGCGTTGATGATTGTTTGTGCCCGTTCGATCCACGCTCTAGCGCGCTCGGCATCGAACGGCACTAATAGATGCAAGAGCTCGACCGAGTCGGCATTCACGCAGGTGAAAATCGCCGGGTGGTCATTAGTAGCGAGAAATTGTTGATAGAGCGCGACCTGGGCGGCGTATTGTGGGTACGTTTTTTCAAGGCCGTCGCGATCGAGCGACCGCCACCCCTTGGCGTTAATGCATTTATTCTCCCACAAGCACGGGTATTTGACGCCCTGAATCTTGGGGCCGTTGAGGAAAATGCCGTCGGCGTGACCGCGCAGCCAGCCGTCGAGCGCCTCAAAGGCGAGCCTGTCCGGCTCTGCAAATGTGAAGCCGGCCCGAGTAAAGTGTTCGCGAGTTTGCGCTTCAAAAAAGTGTCCACGTGCGAAAATGTCCCTCGTGCGTAACGCGTGCGCCGGGTCGCACAGCCACGTGTATTGAATTTGCCGCATGCACGGGTGCCCGACTGCACTAGCTCCCAGGTAACCGCGGGTCTGCTCCGGATCGATACGCCCGCCTTGTTCGAGCAGCACATTGATCGCGGTGTTGACCGGCAGAGCAGAATGTTCGGTGCGGTTGAAGTCGGGCATGGCGATTCTCAAAACGGTACGGGATCATTCCAATCAGCCTGCTCTTCCGTCGGCTCCGCTGCGCCGGGCGGACCTTTACGCGTGACAAGTTTCTCGCCCTTGTCACGTGCGAGCATCGCCTTGCCGATGAGGTTGTAGGCGTCGCCGAGGAAGGCGATCATCTCCTCGCGCGAGAATTGCGAGAGCGATTTGGACCAATCGGCCTCGCAATTTCCGAGCTCTGGAAGGATCGCCTCGATAGCGCCGGCGTCCCAAGGGTCGGGGTTGAGCATTTCATTGACGTAGAGGTACTTGTCCGGCCCGACACCGTTGCTTGTGGCTTGTCGCGAGCGTGTAGTGATCCAGCCAAACAGTACGGCCGCGACGATCCAACCCCACTCGGAATCGGATAGCCGCCCGACCGGCGTCATGGGGGGTAGCGCGCCGCCAGAAACGACGGCGCGCGCCTTCTCGACAGCAACGCGAGTGGCCTCGCGCTGCCAAGCATCTTCAATCGCGGTTAGCGACGGGAAGCGCGGTTTAAATTTGCACGCCATCACTGTGCCCACGCCGGCTTGACGATCACGTTGCTTAGCGCCTCGGCGGCAGGCACTGGCGCTTGCACCGGCTTCGTAACCTGCTCGACGGGCTGCCATTCCTTGCGGTCGGGGGTGATGATCTGCGCCAAAAAGTTCTTGGCGCGATAATCGCCCTTGGCAGGCTCGACGCCGATCTGGGCGCGGAACCGAATGCCGTCGAAGTCGGCATACTCGACAACACGCGCCTTCTTCGCCGCTTCAGAGACATCGGTCGGCTTGATGCCGCGCGCGCTCTCGATGATCGCCCGCAACTTGCGATGCGTGATATCGGCCGCCTGGGCGTGACCGTCAGTCGTTCCGTTAACGGTCATCCAGTCCCAAAACTTGCGCTTATCATATTCGCCGCCAACGACGATAAGCTCACAGTCGAGGCCTTCGGCCTGACCATTGTTCGAGCGTTTCAGGAATCCGCTTTCCCCAGCGTCGCCGGGGCGGATATTCAATTGGACTACCGCAATGGTTTTGTCCGGGATAACGTCGAACGAACGTTGCTCGCCGGCTGTATTGAAGTCGTACGACATAGTTTCACCTTCACTTTCATCATTGAGCGGCTACGAGCTCGACGAAATTGCCGCCCGGTGATTTCGCCGAGAGTTTCGCTAACAGTTTGCCTAGGTGCGGCTCTTCGATTTGCTCGAGCCGGCCAGACCTGTCTTTTGCGGGGTACTGCCAAGGATTCGGCGTCGTGCAGATAAAGGCGCGCGTAAGAGCGCCATCGCCGAAGTTGATCCAGTTATAGGTGATCACCTGGTCAACGACCGCCGGCAGCTCCCGCGACGTGCGAGCGCCCTCAAGCTGCAGCCGATGTTCGGTGCGGTTATAGTCGTCGGTTACGGTCTCAAGGATTCCAAGAAATACGACGTTCACCTCCCGCGCCTGCTGCAGGTGCATCAGCCACGCGATCATCTCTCTGGCATGGAGACCATAGGCGCCGCGAAGATCGCGCTTTCCACTACGCTCGGAAAAAGATTCCGGCTGTTGGCTCGCCCACGCAAAGCACAGGCGCCCGACGGCGGTCAGGCTGTCGACGAAAAAGGTGTCGTACCGTTTCGGACTGCCGAGCTCGGCGATCGCGGCATCGTAGTGCTCTTGGCTGTAGACGGCGTCCGCCGGCACCGCCGGATTGGGACCAGCCAGAACAACGGCAAGGTCCCTGCACTGCGGCCAAGTCCGCGGCCGAAATGTATCGACGGCCAAGTCCTGCACGGCAAGGTCGCCGGCCTCGGTGTCAACGAAAAGCGTGCTCGACAGGAGGTCACCGAGCGTCCCTAGCAGCGAAGTTTTGCCGACACCGGTTGGCCCGACGATTAAGGCCTTCGCTCCGCGCGGGCTCGCTGTGCAATCGGTGGCGGGAATGATCTTGTTGCTCATCGGTTTTTCTCATCACTGAAAAGCAGGCCCTGCCTGTCATCGTCGAGAAGCAGGTCGAGCGCGGCACCTACCGGACCGAGCGCACGGCCTTGGCTGTCACGGCAAAGGGCGCGCCGGATCGCTCTGATGTCAGCGCCAAACTGGAGCGCAAACGAAAGCAGGATCGCCGCGTCGCGCGCGTTGGTATCAACCTGATTGCCCGCCTTGTGGTTGTTCAGAAACAGTTCGCCGACGCGGCCGTCAGCAAAGCGACTGACTGTCGCGGTGAAGCGCAATCCGTTTAGTTCGAACGTGAAGGACTCGCTGCCACGCCGATCGGGCAATCTTTCGCGGGCGCTCATGTGTCGCCCCCGCTGCCGTAGCTCTTGCGTGCCTTGAGCTTTTGAGTCGCGGTGACCCAATCATCACCGAATCGAAGTAAGGCTTGCCTGTCATCGTCGAGCTCGACTTCGGGCTCCGGTACATCAATCGGCGGTAACTCGAAGTCGGTCGTCGACAGCTCCAGTTGTTCGTTGATGCGCTCGATCTCGGCCTGCAATTCGACGAGTCGGGCAGCCGCCTCTTCGCGGATCGCGCTGACGGCGTCTTGATCAATTTGCTCATCGAGCGCCTTTTGCGCGTCAACGTTCCACTCATTGTGCGCTTGCCTGACCCGGTCATCTAACGTTCGGTCAACGTAGCGATCGAATACTTTCTTCATGATCCGGCGGAGCACGCCGCGGCGGATCATCTCGGGCGTGGTCAACGCATCGACCTCGGTCTGCTCGATGCCGAACGACTCGCGCCAACGGCTCGCGCGTTTTTCGCCCTCCTTCAGGGGGGTTTCAGGCAAGCCTTCCGCCCGAGCTTGATCCGGCGTGAGCGCCGCCGTCACCAACTCCCAGCGTCCGCGGAGTTTGGGAAACTGTAAGTCGCAAAATGCTTGCAGCTTGCGGCCGATGCTCACCGGCATCTGATAACCGGCAGGGTCGCAATCCGAGACCGTGAAGACGACCAGCGGGCGGCCGTCCTGAGCTGCGTCTCTCGCAATCTGCCAGACCAGCGCGTCGCTGATTTCGCCGGTCGGCAGATAAAGGTCGGCGTGCTCTTCTTCGGCGACCGGAAGTAGAACTTCCTCAAGGCTCGATTTTTCGCCGAAGATAACGAAGTGAAAGCCTTGCCTTGCACTGAACCCGCGGGCGACGGGCGTCGGGTTAATGTCATCGGCATCGGGGACGGTGACATCGATGCCAATCGACAAGTACGATTCAGGTGTCACGCTTGCCGTACGATGGATGATCGGCTCGGCGTTGCGCTTGTCGAAGATGCGGTCGAACGGGATGTAGCCGAGCCATCGTGCTGCCTTACCGGCGCGCTCGGAGAGCCAAAGCCAATCCTCTTCGGTGTTCTGGTAGGCGGTCCCATCCGGCTTAAGGATCTTCTTCTTGGACATGATGATGGCGTAGTGCAGCCCGCGCCAATGAGTCCGCTTGCCGCTCGGATAGAGGCGGTCGAACTGCTCACCGGCCCAAGCGCCGTCGCGATGATTGGCGGAAGTGTCGAGCCGGTAAGGATCGACCCTGTTCGACAGGACCGTGAGGTCACACTGATCGAGGTCATACTTCCTGCACGCCGCTTCTAAAATGGCGCGAAGAGTTTGTAGGCTTGCCTTCACGTCCGTCGTCTCCAGTTTTGGCGCGCCGCGATTTGCGGATGGCCAGTGATGTGCTAGAGACGAGCTGTTCCAAGGTTCGCCCTAGCTTTTTGGGTGGCGGATCGGGCGGGATTTGAACCCGCGGGAGAGCATTCTTAGCCCGGGTATAAACCGCGCCCTCTCTCGCCCATCGCGGCCGATCCGTTTCTCTTCAGCGATCTGCTACGCAACGTCCTTCTTCGCGCGTCCGAGACGCGTGATGCCAAGCCATGCTTGTTTTTGATAAATTTGAGCTTCTGTCAGACCGGTGAAGTCAGCATTGGCGCGCGCGCCAATCAGCAAATCGTCTTTAAGCGACTCGCCTTCTTTCCTCGGGAGGACCTCACCGGTGAGGACTTCCGTCAGCTTTCGCTTACTGCCGACAAGAATTCCCCACTTTGGGGGTTTCTTGCTCGAAGTCGGCATGTTGCACTCCGCGATTTTCGCGGAGGTTAGCGACGGCTGTAGGGTCGGTCAGGGACGGGTTTTTAAAAAGGCGTCCCAAGAGGGGGAATGTCAGGATTGTTGCGGGGAACGCTGCGCCGATCCCGCAGCACACGCTTACAGGCGCGCTCCATGTCCTCGCCTTGCTCGCCGTGAAGCAGACCGGAAATTGCCTGCATAGCATTGAGGGTCGGTCCCTTCACGGTGAAGGTTTCCAGAAGAAAGAAAGATTCGTCGGCGCAGCGGTGCTTGAACTCGTCCGCACCTTCTGGCGGTTCTTGCCTAGTCTTGGAAAATATTTTGGCCCATAGCCCGCTAACGCCCGCAAGCTGCCTAAGCCATGGCCAGCGCAGCCATAGCTTGCCTTGCTGCCGCAATGCGGCAGCGGTCACTCGCGAGGGCTTTAGCGGATGATCATCGGGGATCGTCAGCCGGACACGATCAAAGCTTCGGCCTACTTCAGCGACGACATAGTCCTTCAGAGACAGGGCGCGATCGTCGAGTTTACGGGGATCATTAAAGTCGCGCGCTTTCAGCTCACGAACGATCCTGTCAACGAGGTCGTCCGCGTCGTTCGGGCGTGAGATCGATGACATCTTAGAAGCGACCCGGGAGCCACAACGCAGGACGCCCGCCGTCACGCGCAGCGCGGACGCTGCACCTGGCCGTCGTGCGCGAGGTTGATCGCGTAAGCGATTTTCCGCGTTTCATGCCGCGAGTATGTCGTATCAAGCCGCCGTGAGCCATATTCAGCCGTTGGAACCCACACAATAAAATCTCGCAACGTGCGTGATGTACTTTGCGAGATAAAATTGAGCTAAGTCTTTGATGTTGCTTATCAGCGCTCGGCTTGCCGTTGCCGGCTTTTTACAGATCGACTTGAGCTCGCCACTCCAGCGGGAAAAGCAATTAGTACCGGTAGTACCGGTCACGATTGTCGCACCGGTTCTCGAGTTAGCCGTTAAAAATGGGCATAAGAACCGGTTGAACCTGTAGAACCGGTTTTTATACTGGGGAAAATAAAAACAAGAATCATTAGCGCTAATACGAGTACTGCTTTGAACCGGTACTACCAGTACTCGCTCCCGGCGTTGGCTGAGGCTGTGCGTCGCCGCCACCCATTGTGCGGCTGATTTGCGTGCGTGCAGGCTAATGTATAGCAGCGGACTACCTTCCAGGATGCGCGGTTGCGCCGCCTCCTCCCACAACCTTTAAGTGACTGGCTCTATACCGAAAGGATGGCTGCACCGAGCGGTCGGAAACCCCCATAAAATGGGCATTTCCTAGGGCTGTTTTGCCTTGCCAAAAGGAGTAGGTTTCCGTATGAAATAGGAATCAGGGTTGGGGGGTCACATGACCAAGACGGTTGCTCTTTATCTGCGGGTCAGCACCAGCGGGCAGACGATTGAAAATCAGCGCCGCGAATTGATGGCGACTGCCGAACGCAATGGCTGGACGATCGTTGCGGAGTTCATCGACAACGGCATCAGCGGCGCAAAAGGCCGCGACAAGCGACCGGGTTTCGACCGGCTGCTGAAGGCAATCGCCCGCAAAGAATTCCAGATGGTGGCGGCCTGGTCTGTTGACCGGCTGTCGCGCTCGCTGAGCCATCTGGTCACGTTTCTAGGTGAGATTCACGGCAAGGGCGTTGATCTGTACTTGCATACGCAGGGCCTCGACACGTCCACCCCCGCGGGTAAGGCGCTATTCCAGATGATGGGCGTGTTTGCCGAACTTGAGCGCAGCATCATCGTCGAGCGCATCAACGCCGGCATTGCGCGAGCCAAGGCAGCCGGTAAGCACTGCGGCCGACCACGCGTTAGCGATGCCGTCGAGAAGCGTATCCGCGAACTGCTCAAAGCCAAGACGGGTATCTTGGCTACGGCGCGCAAGTGCGGCGTCGGCACCTCAACAGTTATGCGGGTCAAAGCGGCTTTGTCTTTGACGTAGGTGCGGCGCGGCTGTATTTTTCCCAACACACGGAGGAGGCACGCCGCGAGGCGGTCCGTGGCCCTGTTTAAGGGCTGGAGGACTCCGTGGTGGTGTACTTTTCAACGGCACAGCCCGGTCAGGTCGAGCAGGCGGCGACGTCACGTTTACCCAATGGCCGTTGGGCCAAGGGAACATCCGGCAATCCATCCGGTCACGCTGCCTCGCTGGTCGAGCCGTCCAAGCGCAAGCAGGCCACGCTGTTCGCCGCGATCGTTGACGATTTTGGCGGCGAGTTGTCGCCGCTGCATCAGGAATATGCCGCCCTCGCGTCGCGACAGTTGGCGCGAGCGGCGCGCACTCGCGATGACGCCATCGCGGCACGGCTGTGCAATACCGCGAGCAAACTGCTTGACCTCATTCGTCAGGGCCGCGAGCGAAAGGCGGCAGCGAAGCCGGTCAACGCCTTCGATGAATATTTGCACCAGCGCAACGACAATGGAGCGAAGCCGTGAAAGTGCTCGTTCCGATGCGCGATGCTTTGTCCGACAAGCGGTTGCTTGCCGATGCGTTGCCTGGCGCGAGCTGGTCGAGCTGGCGCGTGCTGTTGATTGCCGCTGCTGGCGAAGCACTAACCGACGACGAACGCGTGATGTTCAAGCAATTGACTGGACGCGAGCGTGAGTCCGGCAGCATGGTTGAGGTGATGCTGACGGTTGCCGGTCGCCGTTCCGGTAAGTCAAAGGCGATGGCCGTGTTCGCCGTTTGGCTGTCCACCTGTTGTGATTGGTCCGATGTTCTGTCGATTGGCGAGCGCGGGCGTTGTTTGTTCCTTGCGCCGGTCGAGCGTCAGGCCGACGTGGTCGATGATTATGTGCGCGCGGTGCTCGACCACGTCGAGCTGTTGCGTAGCCTGGTCGAGGACAAGACGGTGCACATGGTGCGATTGAAGCGCAGCGTTGCGTTGGAGGTACAGCCTGCGTCGGCCAAGCATTCGCGCGGCATGACCGCAATTGGAATTGTGCTGGACGAATGCGCGTTCCTGCCATCGAACGAGGATGCGGCCAATTCCGACGTAGACATTCTGACGGCGCTGCGGCCGTCCCTGAGCACCACGCAAGGTCCGTTGTTGCTGACCTCATCGCCCGCAACCACCACCGGGATTTGTCACAGCCTTTGGCAGAAGCATTACGGTTCGGAAGGCGATCCGCTGTGCCTGGTGGTGCAGAGTGATACGCTTGGTCTCAATCCGACTTTGCGCAAATCGGTCATCGACCGCGCCTACGAGGTGGACGCTGCGGCGGCGGCTGCCGAGTGGGGCGGCGAGTTCAGAGAACCGTTGTCAGCGTTCCTGACCCGCGAGTTGGTCGAGCGTTGCGTCGAGCGTGGCATCAGCGAGCGCCAGCCGCTGCCTGGCATTGTCTATTCCTGCTTCATCGACAGTGCGGGCGGATCTGGAACGGATTCGTTCACTGCATGCGTCGGGCATCGGTCGCGCGATGCTGACCGCGATGTCATCGTGGTTGATGCGGTTTATGAGGTTATGCCGCCGTTCGACCCTTTGGCGGTTGTCGCCGCCTTGGCTGGTCATCTCAAGCGCTGGAACATTTCCCAGGTCACGGGTGATAGCTATTCCGCCAATTTCATCGTCAGTGCGTTTGGCAAATTCGGCATCACCTACGTGCAGTCCAAGTTGGACGCGAGTGCGCTTTATCTGGCCGCGCTGCCTGCTTTCACGTCGAACACGCTCGCGCTACTCGATGTGCCGCGCGCGATTGACCAGTTGGTGAATTTGCGTCGGAAGATTGGACAGGCTGGCCGCGAATCGGTGCTGCACATGCGCGGCCAGCACGACGACTTGGCGAACGCGATTTGCGGCCTCGTTCATCTGCTGACGCCGTTCGGTGGCGTGGCGTCGAGTTGGGCAAACATCGGCGTTGTCAGCGTGCCGCGGCAATATCCCAGTTATGCCGATGCTGGAAACGACACGATGTCGGCGTGGTGGCGGGCGCACGGTCCTGGTCCTGGTTATTTGGCGCCTGCTGAATCCGGGATTCACGGTCCGGGCGCTCCGCTGAAATCGCGGGCGAGCGGCAATGCACTGTGGTGACCGACATGAGCGCGGCAGTCATCAACATCGGCACCCGGTCGCGAGCCACGGCGCTTTGATGGTTGGTGCGTGACCGCTGCCGATTTGAAAGACTTAAATCCGGCCGCGAACTGGAGCGTGAGCAGGGGTTATTCGGACTCCACGCGTGCTGCTTGGTGACGGTTCGATCATCCCGGCTAGTGACCATGAATGTCCGCTTTTGGGGTAAAGCGGACATCACGCGGACAAGCCTTGATGTCCGCTTATGCCCCAAAGCGGACATTCAGTGCTGAGGATTGTTGCTGCGCAAAATGACGGTTGGACCCGGTTCCACCGGTCGTAAATCCCTGCTGTAATCACATCATTCCAAAGCACAGTCCGCACAGCCTTGGGGAAGGCAATGCGACGCCGCGATTTCATTAAAGGAATTACTGTTTCGGCCACGTGGTCGGTTGTGGCGCGCGCGCAGCAGAATGCAAAGACGCACCGCATCGCCCTCGTTCATCCCTCGGCCTCCATTGCTGACATGAGCCAAAGTGGGGGTAATCCAAACTACGCCGCGCTTTTCAAGGAGCTGCGCCGCCTTGGTTACATGGAGGGAGTTAATTTGGTCGTCACGCGATACTCTGGCGAGGGACAGGAGGAGCGTTATCCCGAGCTGTGCCGCGAGGTAGTGCGCACGAAACCCGATGTTATCGTAACAGCTTCGACAAGACTCGTTTTGAGTTTCAAAGCCGCGACAGACACGATCCCCGTTGTTGCCGCCATGGGTGATCCTGTTCCTGTCGGCATCGTGTCCAACATCGCGCGGCCGGAAGGAAACATCACCGGAGTGAGTTCGATGGCCGGGCCCGAAATCTGGGGCAAGCGCTTGCAGGTTCTGCGCGAAGCTGTCCCGACGGCATCGAAAGTGGGGTTCCTTGGTTCGCGTCAGTTATGGAGCCTGCCGTCAACAGATGTGTTGCGGAAAGCTGCCCAGCAATTGGGGATCTCTCTCCTGGGCCCACCCATCGAAAGCCCGATCCAAGGCGAAGAATATCGCCGCGTATTGGGGGTGATGGCGCAGGAACATGTTGACGCGGTCATCATCGGTGATCAAACAGAAAACATCACCTCCCGGCAGCTCATTGTTGATTTGGTGCGGGCCGCCAAGCTGCCAGCGATTTTTCCCTTCCGCGAGTATTTTGAAGTTGGGGCGCTTATGGCCTACGGCCCTTCGACTTCAGATATTTACCGTAGACTCGCGGGTTACATTGACCAGATTCTAAAAGGTGTATTTACTTACAGTCGAGGTTCGATTTGCTGGTAAATCTAGCGACCGCAAAAGCCCTCGGACTTACCATCCCACCCTCATTACTTGTGCGCGCCGACGAGGTGATCGAATGAGGCGGCGCGACTTTTTCGTATCACTGGCCGGCGCAGCGGCGGGGATGCTGCGGCCGGTTGCGCTCAATGCCCAGCCATCGAGCAAGATTTGGCGCGTCGGCGTGCTGGAAACGACTTCGATGGAGTTGAATGCTCCAAACTTTGACGCCTTTCGTCAAAGCTTGCGAGACTTAGGTTACGTCGAAGGAAAGAATATCGTTATCGAGTATCGCTCGGCCGAAGGTCGCGCCGAGCGCTTTGTGGACCTTGCCGCTGATTTGCTTCGCGTCAACGTCGACGTGATCGTGACAAGAGGAACGCCAGCCGTTCTGGCGGCAAAAAGTGCCACGACGACGACGCCCATCGTGATGGCGGCAATGGGCGAACCGCTCATGGTCGTCTCGAGCCTGGCGCATCCTGGTGGAAATATTACCGGATTGAGCGGCTACGCCACCGACCTTGAGGCAAAACGCGCCCAGCTCATCAAGGAATTGCTTCCGGGCGCGATCCGAATTGCCGGCCTTTACAACATGGGTAACCCGTTGTTTCCGCCGCAGTGGAACGAGCTTCAAGCTGCGGCGCAGAAACTGAAGGTCGAACCGCAACTGTTGGATGTGCGAAAGCAGGCCGACCTCGCGCCGGCGTTCGATGCCGCAACTGCAAAACATGCCAGCGCGGTTATGGTTGGCGTCGATGCTCTTACCCAGGAAAATCGGGCACTGATCGCAGAACTCGCGGCCAGCCATCGTTTGCCGGCGATTTATGTGTCGAAAGAATACGTCGATGCCGGAGGTCTGGTCGCCTATGGGCCAAGTTATCCTGATCTCTATCGGCGCGCAGGTATTTACATCGACAAGATTTTTCGCGGCGCGAGCCCCGCCGAGCTTCCGGTAGAGCAACCGACAAAATTCGAACTCATCGTCAATCTTCGGGCGGCGAAAGCACTAGGTCTGACTATCCCGCCGACCTTGCTCGCGACCGCCGACGAGGTGATCGAATGACGGCGCAAATTGCCGCGGCGCAAAATGTCCGCTTGTGGCACAAAGCGGACATCCCGACGCGCTCAATCAATGTCCGCTTTCGCGGGTAAAGCGGACATTCCTTCAACCGGCCTCGATGTCTGCTTTTGACCCAAAGCGGACATTGCCCCACCGCGACCTAGCCACTTCCACCCTGCCAGTTTGACCCGCTACGATGCCTCTCCTGAGCCTCGGGGAAGGCCATGCGAGGGCGCTCCAAAGCAGGATCGGTCAAACCGCGACGCCGCAGGCCCGCAGCGCCAAAGCGCCCAAGCGGAGCTGAAGCAGCTCGGCCGCGAAGCTCATCTGCCGTTGGTCAGGAAGGCGAAATCGCGCGGCTTAGCCGCGAACTTTCCGAGGCACGCCAGCAGCAGACCGCGACAGCGGATGTATTGGGCATCATCAGCTCGTCGTCGGGCAACTTAGAGAAAGTGTTCGAGACGATATTGAAAAACGCGGTTCGCATCTGCGAGGCTAAGTTTGCAAACCTGATGTTGGTCCGGAACAACGGATTTCGGATGGCCGCGATGCACGGCGCGCCAGCCGAATTCCAGGACGCTTTCGCCCGCGAACCAAGCCTCCGCCCTAACTCCCCTGCAGGAACCGTCTTCCGGACAAAAGCTATTCTCCATATCCCGGACGTTCGGGCAGATGAGTCTTACTCGACGCAACGCATTGCGACTCTCGGCGGCGCGCGGACGCTGCTGACTGTGCCAATGCTTAGAGCCAAAGAGCTTATTGGTGCGATTGCGATCTATCGCCAAGAGGTTCGCCCGTTCAACGACAAGCAGATCGAGCTGGTTCAAAACTTCGCCGCCCAGGCGGTCATCGCCATTGAGAACGCGCGGCTGCTCAACGAGCTACGTGAATCCCTCCAACAGCAAACCGCGACTGCTGACGTTCTCAAGACCATCAGCCGTTCGACCTTCGATCTACAGGCGGTGCTGGATACCCTGGTCGAATCGGCGGCCCGACTGTGCGAAGCCGAGATGGTTGGGATTCATCGCCAGGACGGCTCCATCTACCGGCATTCTGCAAGCTATGGCTTTCCACCGGAGGTGCACAAATTCTTAACCGATTTTCAATTTGAGCCTGGTCGCAACACTATTGTTGGCCGAACCGTGCTTGAAGGAAAAGCCGTGCATGTAACTGATATTCTGGACGATCCCCAGCACGTCTCCGCCAGCGAAGCCTCTCCGATGCGCCAGACGGGTGCTCGGACGATGTTGGGTGTTCCGTTGTTGCGGGAAGGGACTGTCATCGGAGTTATCGTTCTAATGCGTCGCGTCGTGCGCTCATTTAATGCGCGACAAATCGAGCTTGCTACGACGTTCGCCGACCAAGCCGTTATAGCGATCGAGAACGCGCGGCTGCTAAGCGAGCTGCGCCAGCGGACAGCTGATCTGAGCGAATCATTAGAGCAGCAGACGGCGACGTCGGAGGTGCTCAAAGTCATTTCAAGCTCGCCTGGCGAGTTGCAGCCGGTGTTCCAGGCCATGCTGGAGAACGCGACGCGGCTTTGCGACGCCCCGTTTGGCAATCTGTTTATTCGCGAAGATAATGACATGCGCATTGTCGCAACCCATCATCCGCCATCTGCATATTCTGAATGGTGGTCGCCGGGAGCGCTGATCGTTCTACGCGACAATCCAAACATCCCGCTCGCACGAATGATCGAAAGCAAGGCCATCGTTCATGTTGCCGACATGAGTAGGGATCTCGCCTATCTCGAGCGCGCTTCTCGCATCGTCGCGTTGGTCGAGTCCGCGGGCGTTGGAACGATGATACTCGTGCCCATGCTTAAGGAGGGTGACTTAATCGGCGGCGTGGCCATCTATCGCCAGGAAATCCGGCCGTTCACTGATAAGCAGATCGAGCTAGTCCAGAACTTCGCTGCGCAAGCCGTCATCGCCATTGAGAACGCGCGGCTGCTCAATGAATTGCGGCAATCGCTAGAGCGGCAGACGGCGACTGCCGATGTCTTG
>Ga0306923_10001040_pt1 | contig 23823 bp, 27 predicted proteins | sample sta12Can44000108_FD_203841 | JGI IMG/M metagenome (GOLD analysis project Ga0306923, IMG submission 203841) | Lab enrichment of tropical soil microbial communities from Luquillo Experimental Forest, Puerto Rico - statanox.12C.anox.44.000.108 (v2)... | ecosystem: Environmental > Terrestrial >... | reverse complement strand
CGCGAGAGGACAGATGCTCCGCCGGGGGCTAAGGCCAGGTCACGTCCGAATGGCGCATACCGGAACCTAAGAGGCCCATCAGCAGCCACCGGATGGTCACCGGTGGGGGCGGCGAACGAGGGACAACCACAGGACGCCGCACCGCGGATGGGAGTCCGACCGCTCCATAGTATCGGTGAAGTCGCCGAAGGCAACGAGGCGATGGAGAAAAGGGGGCGGCAGGAAGGGATCACACTGGAGCAGGCGAAGGGCCAGACACAGCGCTGGCAACCCTTGCTGCCGAACCTCCGGCGTGTGAACGAGGCGGCCAGACGCTCTGGCCAGACACGGTTTACGGCCTTGCTGCATCACGTCGACATCGCCGCGCTCGAACGAGCGTTCCGGCGGCAAAGACGAACAGCCAGTCCCGGGGTTGATCGGGTAACGGTGGATGAGTACGAACAGACGCTAGCGAGCAACCTCCAGCGTCTGCATGAGCGAGTCCACAGTGGGCAGTACTGGCCAAAGCCGGTGCGCCGCACATACATCCCGAAAAGCGACGGCGGCCGTCGGCCTCTCGGCATACCTGCGCTCGAGGACAAGATTGCCCAAGGCGCGGTAGCCGAAGTGCTGAATGCCGTCTACGAGGCCGACTTTATAGGCTTCAGCCACGGCTTCCGGCCGGGGCGCAGCCCGCATTCGGCCTTGGCTGCCCTGGAAAAAGCGCTGATGACGCAGCGTGTGAACTGGGTGCTCGATCTCGACATCCGAACCTTTTTCGATACCGTTGACCACGGCTGGTTGGTTCGGGTGCTGAGGCACAGGATCGCCGATCCTCGGGTCCTCCGCTTGATCGAGCGGTGGCTCAAGGCCGGCATTCTGGAGAGCGGCTGATGGGAACCGGTGGAGGTTGGGACGCCGCAAGGATCCGGCATTAGCCCGCTCCTGGCTAACGTCTTCCTCCATTATGTCGTCGACCTCTGGGTGCACCAATGGCGGCGACGCAAGGCAGCCGGGCAGGTCATCGTCTGCCGCTACGCGGATGATCTGGTGATCGGCTGTCAGCACGAAGGGGATGGGAAGAGGCTCCTCGCAGAGCTGAGAGATCGACTAACACAGTTCGGCCTGTCAGTGCACGAGGGCAAGACCCGGTTGATCGAGTTCGGTCGGTTCGCCGCTGCACCTCGGTCGGCTGCCGGGCAACGTCGCCCGGAGACCTTCAGCTTCTTGGGCTTTACGCACTACTGCGGCAAAACCAGAAGCGGCAAGTTCGTGGTGAAACGTAAGACACAAGCCAAACGCATGGTGCGGAAGCTCAAGGAGATCCGAGAGGAGATGCGGCAGCGGATGCACGCTCCGGTTCGAGAGCAGCATCGCTGGCTGTGCCAGGTGCTGCGTGGTCACTATCGGTACTATGGCGTCATCTTCAACTCTCGGGCTCTTCGGGCGTTCCAGACCTGCGTCGTCAAGCTCTGGCGTAAGACACTCGGAAAGCGAAGCCAAAAAGGCCACGTACCTGGGCGTCTTACCACAGGCTCCTGACCGTATTCCCGCTCCCCGAACCGGTTATCCATCAGGCTTGGCACAGATGATCGTCCCGCCTCCGGTCCTCCCTGAAGAGCCCGCTGCGGTAACGCCGCACGGCGGGATCCGTGGGGGCAAAAGCCAGCAATGGCTGCGCTACCCGATAAATCCGCATGTCCGGTTCGATGAGCGGAGTGTGGAAACGGAGCCAGGGTCGAACCAGTGAGGCACCGCCAGACGAAAGGGGCGGCAACAGCTATGTTCGGCCTACAGCCACCGCGCCACACTCCGACTCTACCCAATTGAGCCGGTCCCGGCGGGTATCGCGAGCGGCAGGTGTAGGGCATCTTCGCCCATCCGCCGCGTGTCAGCCACCGGCTGCAGAGCGCCGTAACCGGCCGTTCGTCGGCTCGAGATCGACCGGCAAGCCACGGCCCCTTTCCGGACATTGGGCCAGAAATCAAGGTGAACCGCCCCGACTTTCCAGAATGGGCTTATACGACTTGGTCTCGAAAAGCACGCAGAGCCGCCGGACACAGATGTAGAAAGGCGAAAGCCTGCGCACTTCCTGTACCGGATTGTTGTCGGTATGTGAGAGCGAGACGATGCTGGATTTTATATGTCCGCGCGATCTGTGAAGCCGGGCCTCAGTCGTCCTGGCAGCCGATGATGCGACCTTTCCTTGTTTACGTAACCAGCTCGGTTTTACCAGACCCGGCATCGGGGCTGCGGTAACCCGATGAACTATTCGCTTGGTTGCAGTCGGTCACCGAGGCGGACCAAGAACGGGGTTGCCAACATCGAAATTGTGATTAGGACGCTTGCCAGCCCAACTCGCTCGGCGGTCATCAGTCCTCCCACCTGCGCCGCGCCGAACAGGACGAAACCGAACTCGCCGCACTGCGCCAGCGCGAGCGCCAGTCGTAGCGCGTCCACCCTGGTGACGCCCAGGACCAGAGCCAACCCCAAGACAACGGTGGATTTCATTACCAGGATCGCAACGGCATTGAGCAGAAGCGGCGCCCAGGTGAGGCTGACGATCCGCAGATCCACCGACAGCCCAACACTGAGAAAGAACAGCGCGAGGAGAGTGCTCTTTACCGGCTCGACCGTGGCGGCGATGTGGCGGCCAAACGGCGACATCGACAACGTCGCGCCGAGGAGGAACGTGCCGAGAGCCATCGACAGCCCGACGCTCTCGGCAGCAAGCGCAGCAGCGAGGACTCCGAGAAGGCTCACGCAGACGAAAGCCGGCTCGTTTTTCTGATTCTCGGCGATGGCAAGGATGCGCGGCAGTCCATATCGCCCGCCGACGACAATGCCGACCACGGCAGCTGCGGCGCCTCCAACCGCCCATGGCCACGACACGCCGGCAGCGTCCGCGCTGTCCTGCTCGACCATCAGCGAGACCACCAATAGCAACGGCACGATCGCTAGGTCTTGAGCCAGGAGGATCGCAAACGCCTTAGTACCCCAGGGCGAGTGCAGTTCGTCGCGGTCCCTGAGCAGCGGAACCACGACCACCGTCGAGGACAGGGCGAAGCCAAGGCCGAGCACCAGGCTTGCCTCCCAGCCGGCAAATCTCCACCAGACATAAAGGCCGATCACAAGGGCGCTGAGGACGATTTGGGGCAGGCCAAACGCGAGCACGTCGCGGCCAAGGCGGCGAAGCTCGTCGAGCCGGATTTCGAGACCGATCAGGAACAGCAGCAAAACAACGCCGAGCTCGGCGACGCCGCGCAGCGCTAGGACAGTAGAGGTCGGTATGTCTCGCACCAGCTCGATCAGGACGCCAGCCACGAGGAAAGCGATGATCGAGCCAACGCCTAGCCGGCCGAAGACAAGCAGACAAAACGAAATCAGGCCGAGGAGCCCGATTGCTGCCGTCAGGAACGCGGTCACCTCAAAATGCAACTAGCACCTCTACCCGATCTCATCTCTGTAGACTTTGACCGCAAACTGGCGCGTTTGCGATCGAACTTCCCGCAAGCTGCTTCGTTTGAGCAGCTTGGTGATAAAGTGCTCTCCACCCCAAACCGACCCCGGCGCGGGGTACCAAGCGTCAGGTTTGACTGCTAGCGTCGCGCCGGGCGCGCCGCGCCAGGCCTCGAGTAGCGTGAACCCGACGGCGATCAGCGTCGGTCCGATGAATAGGCCAAGGAAGCCAAACGCCACGAATCCGCCGAACACGCCCAGGATGGTAAGGCTCAGCGGCATCGCCACGCCAACGCCAATCAAAAAGGGCTTGATGAAATTGTCAATTACGGTGACGACGAGGCCCCAGAAGATCATGAAAACGCCCCAGCCCTGCTGGTCTTGACCAAACAGCCAAACCGCCGCACCAGCCCAGACCACGATGATCAGCGGCGCGCCAATCTGGCTCAGCGCAAGCAGCAGAGTGACAAAGCCCAGCAGGACGGCGCCCGGAACCCCGGCTACGGTCAGGCCGATCGCCATTATGACGGCCTGGATGGCAGCCGTCCCCACCACCCCGTAGGCCACACTGCGCACCGCGCCCGCCGCGACGTCCAGCGCGACATCGGCGGTTTCACCGCCAAGCCGCCTGAGGATGTCGCGCAGCCTCGCGGTCAGCGCGTCGCCGCTGACCCAGAAGAACGTCGCCACGACCAGCGACAGGATGATCTGTAGGATACTCTGGCCGAGCTCTCTGGCCGCCTCGACCAACGCCTCCCGCAGCGCGTCGGAGTAGGGTTCGAGCAGGGTCCAGATGTCGCCCTTGGCAAGCAGCACCTTGTCCCACATGCTGGCGAGGCGCTCGCCGACGACCGGCAGGCCGGCGAGCCAGGAAGGGATCTGCGGAGCGCTGGCGAAGTAGTCCCGCAGGCGACCTCCCCCGTGGGTCAGACGCTCGCCGAGGCTAGGCGCTAATGCCATCAGCGGCAGGACCACGACAGCGAGCGCGAGCACCAGCAGTAGCGTCGCCACCAGCCCGCGCCTCAGCCCGCGTCGGAGCAGGGAATCGCGCAGCGGCCACGCGGCAATGGCCAGGATCGCGCCGAACAGGATCCCCGTGCCGAAGGGTCGCAGCACCGCCAGAATGCCAAGAAGCAGACCTGCGAAGAGCAGGAGCAGGAAGGCGCGCTCGAGGAGCTGCGTGGTTCCGGTCACGGCGGCGGCACCCACCCCCTCCTCCGGTGATAGGAGTTCATTTGCCATTGGTCACCTCCTGATGCATGCGCAAAACGCAGGTAGGGCGCGACACCAAATTGACGCCGCTGCGTGTGAGCCGCTTTACGACCGCCCTGATCGGCAGGCGGCTTGTTCCATGGCAGGTCGGGCGGCGATCGATCTCCACACGTGCCGGGCCGCGCAGCCGACTCGGTTTCACGCGAACTGTCCCCCGAGCGGCCCGCTATGGCGGCCGGCCATCGGGTCCGGAGGCGGCAGAAACAGCGTGGTCGCTCCGACCGTGTAGAGGGAGAGCATACCGATATCCACGATCCGATCGAGGACCGGGATGTCGAACGGAACGGGCGACGCCGAGAGGCCGAAGAGCATCAGAAAGGTCACGAGGCCGGTCAACGCCACGGCACCACCCGGGCGACGCCGCCCTGTGGTCATGATCCACCCCGCGAAGGCCAGCGAGCCAAGGAGCCCCATCAGCGCCAGTGCAGGCAGCGGCGGACCGACCTCCCAGACCGCCGAGGCGGCGGCAGCCGCGACGCTTCCGACGAGGTTGCCCAGCAGCAAGATCACGAGTTGGGCGCGCCCAGCCGCCGGATCCTGTGCGGCCAGGAATGTGACGAGCCCGAGCAGTGCCGGGAAGGCGAGCGCAGTGGGCTCGGCGAGGTAGAAAAGTTGCGCCGGCAGCACGATGACGACCTTGGCGAGGGTGCGCGCCGCGCCACCGTTTTCCGCCGCAGGGAATCCCCTGGCGCGCGCGGCGCCAGCAGGCGCGCCGGTGGTGGTCTCTTCCTGCGGTGCCGGGAAGATGGCGTAAAGGAGCCAGACGACGAGTGTGGCCCGTACCGCCGCGGTAACGAGGGTCTCGAGCACGCCGGCCCCCAGAATGTCCGCTTGGAACGTGAGCACTGGGACTACCGCAGTGGCATTCAGCAACATTGTGGCCGGCAGCGAGGGCCGGCCCGCCGCCCGTTCGCGCATCGCAAAACCAAGGAAGTACAGCAGCCCGAGCGCGGCCATCAGAATCGGCAACCGGTCCGCGAAGGCCACGGCGACAGCGTAGGCCGCGCCGCCCGTAATCGCGATCACCACGACCAGCGCCGCCGCTTGGCGCGGCCGCGGTGGCCCAGGCGTGCCGACGAGAATCTGCGCGGCAAGCACGGCCGTGAGCCCGGGCAGTGGCTCCCCGGCCATCGTGCCCCAGACCAGCGCCAGCGTCGCGGCGAAGGCAAGCCGCAGCGCCGCCCGGTGCCGTGCCATCTCAGGAGACATAGGTCAGTACCGAGATCAGCCGGATCCAGAGCCAGGCGAGCGCATTCGCGACCGGGTGCTCGCCCGTGTACAGGATAACGCTGGCGCGCGCATTGTAGCGCACGCCGTGTGGCGGCCCGCTGGCGGTCTCGAACGCCAGTTGCACCGGGAAGCGCTGCGCCGGCGCTAACCATCCACCGGTGCCCTGGCGCGTCTTCGGCAGGCCAGTCGTGGGATCCACATCGCTCTCGCCGACGCCCCAGCCGACGCTTTCCACCCGCGCCGGCAGCACGCGGCCGGGCAGCACATCAAGCACCACCTCGGCATGCGTGCCAGGCTCGATGTACTCCAAACTGTTCTCGCGCAGGAAGGCTTGGAGCCATACCAGCCGCGCGTCAAGGAAGGTCAGCGCCGGCTGGCCGGCGGCCGCGTACTGCCCGATGTTGAGCTGCAGGTTGCTTACCACGCCGTCGCCGGGTGCGAGCAGGGTGGTGCGGGCGAGGTCGAGGCGCGCCTGCTCCAGCGCAGCCAGCGTCTCGCGGATCTGCGGATTGTCGGCGCTCTGGGGGCCGAGCGCCTGGCGTGCCTGCTCCAGCGACGCCTGCGCTTGCTTTACCTGCGCCTCGGCCGCGTCCAACTGCGACCGCGCCTGATCGGCTCGCGCCCGGGGATAGACGCCTGTGCGCACCAGCTCGAAGACGCGCCCCGCCTGCTCGCGTACGTTGTCCCGCTCTGCGATCTGCTCCACCAATTGCGCCTGGGCCGCATCCACCCCTGCTGTGGAGGCGCCGACAGCCTGCCCAGCCGCGGCGAGCTTGGCCTCGGCACGCTCCACGGCGATGCGGAAGGGGGTCGGGTCGATGCGGTACAGCAGATCACCGGTCCGGACGGTCTGGTTGTCATGCACCGCGACCTCGACGACTTTGCCCGAGACTTCCGGTCTGATGCGCACCACGAAGGTGCGCACGCTGGCGTCGCTGGTATAAGGTGTCAGCCGGTCGGCAATCAGCGTCCAGCCGAACAGCAGGACGCAGAGGATGAGAATGGCCAGTGTCCAGCGCCGCAACGGATCGCCGGACCTGGACCGCGGAGGCGTCGCCGCAACCTGCTCAGGCTGAGGAACCCGCATTTCGTTCATGCCGAGTAACCCTGGCTTACGCCGGTGACTCGGTAGGCCGGTCTTACCGCGTTCTCCAAGCGATCGCAGCATAGCCGGCGAGGGCGGGACCGTCCGCCAGCAACGCGCATCCGAAAGCGACTAGAGCAGTGGCGCTCAATACCCGACGGCGCGCCGTAAGGGTTAGTATTGAGCAAAGCTGTCGAGGCACTGCCGATGAAGCTGCGGATCGGTAATCGGCCCGCACTCCTTACGCATACGCGCCTGGCGGAACGCCGGGCTTTCCTTGAGCAGCCTGTCATACTGTTGGCTCTCCGCGACGTTGCGTTGCGGCGACCAGGATGGTGAAACGTCACCCGGGCTGGTCTGCGGGCCGTTGGTTATCACCTCGGGTCCCGCCGGTGGCGGGCCATACTGGTGCTGCGGGGCATAGGTCCCCGGTGGTGGGCCATAGGCACCCGGCGGAGGTCCATAAGCGGCCCGCGGGGGGCCATAGGGGCCTTGCGGGAGGCCATAGCCATAGGCGCCGGGTGGGGGGCCGTAAGGGCCTGGTGGGGGCCAGTAGCCCATCTGCGCGTGTGAAGCATACGAAGTCGCGATCGCTATCAGGCAGACGGCGGCAAGGGCCAAGTGTGCTGCACTCTTGATGATCATGACCGTTCGCCTCCGTGCATTATGGTCACGGCGCTGAACGACACGGCACCTCGTGCCATTCCGCGAGCGGGTGTGGCAAAAACAAGTTTAAATGTATGCACCATTGGGTTGAGCTGAAGGCCAAACAGTCTTGCGTCAATTTCGAGGTAAGCATTGGGCGCGTGACGGTTTCCCCGTGGAGGAGGTTCGGTGGAGGTCTCATATTGGCACACCTCAGACTCACTGACTCGGATCGAGAGAGGTCGGATCATTGGCCTTCAACGGACGTGCCGACAATAGCGAGAGCCGACGGAGTAGGCCTTGCCCCGCCGTCCGCGTTATAGAGAGGCGGGCGACGACATGTCCTTGCCCTTATGAACGTCCCAATGATCACGGACCGAGATCAGACGGGAGCCGAAGCGTCTTCTCTGCGAACCGAGCGTCGCGGCAGCGTGACAAACCGCGAGCTTCAGTTCGGTCCGCGTCGTGCAATGATGCCAAGGCACCTGACGGCTGAGGCCCAAGGTCATCAGGCTGGCCGCGCTGAAGATCGATGAGGCCTAAGTCGTTGGGCCCTTGGCCTCCGTCGCGGTCCTTTGCGGCGAGCATCCGACCGTATTCGGTCACCACATCGCCACGCTCTCATCGGGTGACCCCGGCTCGGCCGCGGTACTTCCGGCGTTTCGGTCAAGCGAAGGCGACGCTCGATCTCGGTTAGCCGACGCAGGATCGGCTGCAGGTTCTCTCTCTCTCTACGTTGGTTATCCCGGAGCCGGTGCACCGCCGTGGTCAGCCGTCGCAACTCGTCGACGACCGGATCGTTGGATTGCCGCCGATGGTGAAGCTGCGGCAGGTCGCGCAGCAACTGCTCCGCGGCCTCGCGCAGCAGCGTGTTCTTGCTTTTCGGACGCCCGGCCCCGGCACGCCAACCGCCATGGCCGTTCGGATTGGTCATTGTGGGCAACCTTGATTAACGCTGAAATCAAACCGGGCATGTCTACATATGCGATCGTTGGTCTCGATCCCAATGCCTGAGGGGCATCTCTTCCGGGCAAGCGCCGACCATGCTGAAGGCAACTCGAGCCGGGATACGGGCGCGAGATATCCTAGACCCCCGATCGCTCCGACTTCGCCCTGCCGCCGCTCCGCTTCTCCGCAAGCCGCTGGAGGTGCTCGGTGCTCGGCCGTGTGCCGCCTGCGCGCACCCTCTCTCTGGACGAATCCAGCGGTAGGTCTCGGAAACTCTCAGATGCTATGGGGCGAGCGGCGAGCGAAACGGCATCATCGTCGCTGCAACGAAACCGACGAGGTGCCCCATGCCACAGCCGAATGACTTGAGCAGGTCGCTCGCCGCTCTGGACGAGAATAGCACGCTGATCGCGGTGATTGAGATGAGCCAAACGAGTTGGCTGGTCGCCGGCATCGTCCCTAGGGTCGAACGTCACCCGCTGAAGAAGCTGGCACCCGATGTCGAGGCGCTGCTGCGTCTGCTGGAGCGCTGGCGTGATGAAGCGGCGACGGCCGGACGGACGATTACGCGCATCGCGGTCGCCTACGAAGCCGGCCGCGACGGCTTCTGGCTGGCTCGTTGGCTGTGGGCGCACGGCATCGAAGCCTATGCGATCCATCCGAACAGCATTGCCGTTTTGCGTGAACATCGCCCGGCGAAGACCGATCGGCTCGACACGGCATTGTTGAAACGAGCCTTTCTCGGCTGACTGCGTGGCGAACGCCAGCACTGCAGCATGGCGACGATCCCGAGCCTTGAGGAGGAAGACGCCAAGCGCCCGGGTCGCGAGCGCGAGAACCTCGTGGTGAGCGCACCCGCATCGGCAACCGGATCAAGAGCACACTTGCGCGGCTCGGCATCCGCGGCTTCAAGCCGACCCTGCGGCAAGCTTCGGCGCGGCTCAAGCGACTGCGCACGCCGGAGGGAGAACCGGTGCCGCCCAACACCCTGGCCGAGCTGCGGCGCGAGATGGCGCGCTTGCGCCTGCTCGCCGAACAGATCCGGGAGATCGAGGCCGCGCGCCCGCAGCGTCAGGCAGCGGGCGTTACCTCGATCAAGAATCTGGCGCAAACACAATGCATCTTCCGGCGGTACGAGGTCCGCCCGACCTTCGTCCTCGACTATCCGGAGTGCTAGGCCAAGACCCTTGAGCAGCATGTTCGCAAACGGTGCACTTCCAGCGAAAATTCCTGGGAGTTTTCAGCGGCAGGCATCGAACACACAAAGAAGTCACCCAACCGGCCACTATTTCCGGTTAACTAGCCGAGACCAAAGTAGCTCGTCACTCACGCCGACAGGCCGCTGTGGGTCTTTGGAAGTGCGGATTCTACGAGTTGGTCGCGACTATCGAATCCGAGGCGCAAGTCGCGTGCAAGATAATCGGCGGGGCCGCGTCATGAAGGCAGACCACGTGAAAATCACAAAAAGAGGATAGTGTCAGGGCAAGCAAAGGGAGAATTTATTCGCATGAACCCATCGATGACCGGGGTGCCACCCCCGAACACAAGGTGGGTGGCTCGCCGCAAGGCCGCTGTCGTGGCGGCCGTGTTCAGCGGCGTGATCACACTGGAGGAGGCGTGTCACCGCTATCAGATGTCGAAAGATGAGTTCGCCGCTTGGCAGCGTGCGTTCGATAACTTTGGCATTCTCGGCCTGCGCGCCGGCTGCGTTCAGCAACAGCGCGGGCTTCGTCCCTCCCGACCGGCCCCGCAAGATTTAAATTACCCGCAGCCCTGACGAACGGCACATGAGAGAAACTGGAAGACGTCTAGAGGCTAATGTTAAATTCGACAAGAATGTCGAATTTCGGCAGTGCAAAGAAAGCGGCAGCGCAGTTGTCAAGAGGCACCAAACGAGACCGCCACCTCCCATTGTGACCAAATCGACGCCTGCCGCTGCCTCCGCCCTTACCAGTGCGGATTCGACAATTTGATTTAGCCGCCGGCGGACGCCAGAGGCAAGCGAAGATGCACCGCCAACCCGTGCGGCGTTCGGTTTTTCGCCTCGATTGTTCCCCTCATCGCCTCGGCATTGCGGCGTGCGATCGACAACCCGATCCCGAAATGGCTCTCGGAGGGTTCATCGGACGCTTTGGCGTGCCGCTCGGCATAATAACGGTCGAAGATACGCTCGAGCTGTCCTGTGGGTACCCCCGGGCCCTGGTCGGAGACGGTCAAATGGGCGAAGCTGCCGTCACGGGTCAGATGCACCAAAATCTCGCTCCCCCGCGGGGCGAATGAAACAGCATTGTCGATCAGATTTTCGGCGATGGTCTCGATGATCTCCTCGGTGCCGAGCACGAAGAGCCCGGGAACAAGATCCGCCGACATCGCCAGGTCGTGACTGGCAAAAATGATGGTCACATCACGACTGGCAAGAACGGCCGATTGGATCTGAATCAACCCACCGATGATCCGTCCGAGATCGACCGGTACCCGTGGCTCCACCAGCTGATCGGCGGTTACCTCGTCGAGCCGGCGCGCCGCGGCAACGAGCCCGTCCAGCCGATCGAGCGAGTGTTCGACAAAACCGATCGCCCGTTGAGCGCGCTGATTGTCTTCGGCAAGGACGCGCCGCAACGGTTCGAGAGATTGGCGGATCACCGCGATCGGCGTCTTGAAGGCGTGAGCATTTTCTTCCGCCGTACCGCGGATCTCGGCAGCGGAGCGATACAAGGCGTCCACCATGCGGTCAAACTCGGCGCCCACATAGGTCAGCTCGGGCAAGCCGGTTCGGCCCGAGAACGACCCTGCATCGGGTCCCAACTCACGAATCCGCCGCGCCCGCTCGGCGAATCTACGCAGACCGCGGCGGACGCTGAACAGCGTCGAAAAGGTAACGGCTGCCATCGCAAGATAAGCCAGCGCCGCGATACGGACGACCGGCGTCCTCCAGTAAGGCTGTCCGAGATGAGCCGATGGGAATGCGTCCGCGGAAAATGAGGCAACCACCGCCCAGCAGCCCAGGGCTGTTGACAGTGGTGTCACCGCGGTAATGATCTCGGCGCCGCCGGTCGAACGATGATAGATCAGCGAGAATGGCATTTCGCCGCGGCAGTTTCCGGTGAGGCGTTCAAGGACGCCCTGTTGCGCAAGCATGTCGTGTTCCGCCTGAAGATTGCTTTGCGTGACCGCGGGCCAAGACGCCAGGTAATAGAACGCATCGCTCCCAGCACTAGTGTCGGCCGGCCTGAGGAGCAGCTTTATCGTCGTCACCTCGCTCGCGAACCGGGCGAGATGACGTCCGAGATCAGGCAGCGCCGCGTCGTCGGCGGTCTCGAGCAACGGCAGCAAGGATTGGCTGATCGTGCGCCCTTCGGTCCGCACGCTGCTCAGCAGCAGCTCCTGGCTTTGCTCGTAGGCCCTCCGGAATTCGAGATAGAGGAAGACCGGGACCAGGACGAAGACGACGCCAAGAAACGCCATCTTCGCCGAGAGAGACCATGTCCAGCGGCTGCGTGGCGGTGCTTCAATTTTCCGCGTTCCAGCGGTATCCGAAGCTGGTGTAGTTATTGATGTGGTCGAAGCCTGGGTCGACATCGCGGAACTTCTTACGGATACGCTTGATGAAGGTGCGTACATTGGCGCGATACCCCTCCGAGCCGTGCCCCGCTATGAAATCCTTGCCGTGGACGAGATCGTAGATCTCGCGGTAGCCGACGTCCTGGCCCGCCTTTTCGGCCAACAGGGTCACAATCCTGAATTCTGTTAGCGTCAGATCGACTTCCCGTTCCGCCCACGATGCGCGGTTGGTGTCAAAGCCCAGCATCAATTGGCCTAGACGGCGCGACGAAACTCGCACCGGTTCCGGCTCGGGCGCCGACCGTCCGCCTTCCGTAATCAGCCGCAGCCGCTTTAGCAAAATCGGCAAGCGGCGTGCTTTGTCGATGAAATCGACGGCGCCTCCCTCGAGCGCCGTTTCTTCATAAATATCGTCGGACAGCACGGTCAGAAAGATAACCGGAATGGTGATGCTGGCACTGCGCATTCGCCGCAGCACGTCGATCCCCGTTAGGTTGGGCATCCGCCAGTCCAGCAACATCACGTCGACGCTGCCGCCGTTCAGATAGGCGAGCGCGTCTTCTCCATTGTCAAAACTCGTGACCTCATATCCCTCGTCGACCAGATTGAGGCCGAGCGACTCGCGGAATAGGTCGTCGTCGTCGACGAGGAGGAGGTGGGGCATGGTAGATCGGCGTCAGTTGCTCCGGGCGACGCGGAGTGATTCCAAGCAGTCCTGTCGATTGGCCGGATCCCCACTGTTCCCCCTCACCGCGTAGTGGAGCGTCCGCATCCGGTTGCTGCGCAGGTCGAGATAAAAGAACAGGTCGAGCTCGCAGGTGGTGTTTTTGTACCGCCAAACCATCGCCGGCGGTTGCTCATATTGCTCCGCTGCCAGCCCCAACACGCGCGATACCTCCGGCTGGTCCAGCCCGATCAGTTCCCTCGATTGATGCGCGGGAGAGGTGGCCGGTCTGACGTCAGGGGGCGAGGAGGCGGTCGGGCTCGCAGGTGCTGGCTCGGCTCTTGCCAACACCTCACCGCCGGCATCCGCCACTGGGGCGTCGGTCGCTAGGGGTGGCTTCGGCTTGCGTGTCGCCCGAGGTTGTGGCGACACCGATGCCAGCGGCCGAGCCGCCGAGGACTGCCACGGTAAGTAGGGCCACTGGCCGGTGCAGGCCGCGAGCACACTCGCCCCAAGACTGATTAATGTGGAATGGATAAGTAAATCCCGCCGCCCGGCCCTCGTCAGCCGGTGCCATGATCTAGGTCGCGCGCGACAGTGACCCCGGGTCATCGGGAGGGCCAGTATCGATCAGTAAGCCAGTCGCGGTTCATTGTTGTCTGGTCAGACGCCGTGCCGATAAATTGCCTCGGATCGAGGGTGGGGCCCGAAATCATGTCTACGTTCAATCAACATTTTTTTCGCACTCTGCGGAGCCGACGGTACCAAAGGCATGCGTCCCCATTTTCTATGCCCTTTCGAAACATCGTTCCTCGAAACTAGAGGGCGATCAACCCGGCCGCGGTGGATGTCACGTTTTTGACTCAACCGACGCCGCTGGTGAACGACAGTCACCCGGCATCGTCAACTTTATGGCTGCCACCACGAAGGTTGCATCTCTGAATAGCTTTCGGGGCTAGTAGCGGTGCGGCGGTGGCGTCGTGATAAGGCCACCCACTGCACCGACCACCCCGCCAACCGCGGCGCCGAGAGCTGCACCGTGCCCACCAGCCGCGGCAGCCCCGATTGCGGCCCCGCTGCCGGCGCCGATCAGGCCGCCTCCGATCGTTCGCTGGACGGGGTCATATGGATTGGTGCACGCTGATACCCCGAATAGAAGCCCCACTGCGACCACGCAGGGGGTAATCCGTGATTTGCTCATCGCCCAGCCTCCAGCGTCTAATTTGCGATCCCGCCGCGGCACACATCGTCTTGAACAAGGCGCGTCACGAACGTTACCCAGTCGACCTACATTCCGGATAAAGGTGGATATTGTGACGCGACGGCTTGTGTCATTTTTGGAACCTGGCCGTGATGGGTCGCCGCCGACGGCTATCTACGCAGCATTGCAGCCATTGGAGCCAGTGGAGCGGCGGATGGGTGCCACCGCGCCTAACCACTTTTATCGCCGATGGGGTCCCTAAGGCGCTGCACAAGATCCCTGCGGAGGCTGGCGTCCTTACGGCGATTGGGGAGGCCCCTACTGAAACTTGGCGTAGTTTCAAACAGGACATAAACCGGAAGCTATTTACCTTACGTTATCTCGGCAGGGGCTTTTATCGTCGGCATTGTAGGTCAATTCGGGCTGCTCTCTGCTGCAGCTACTTACGCTTATTTCGGCTTTCCCCCGTGTTGGTTCTCAGCCGCGCACTCGACATTCGCCTCGAATCGAGGCTTGCCGATGCGATGACCCAAGCCCGGGCGATGCAGCGCGGCGGCGTCGGCTGTTATCCGCATTCGGGTTTTATCCACATCGATACCGGGCCAATACGCAACTGGACCCTCGACGAGCGCCGCCTTGACGACCTTCTGCTCCTCGATGGTCGCCAGCTGAGGCTCGACGGGACCAGGAAAGCGCTACCTGGTGGATCGTCAGGGTCGCTTACTGTGACACAACGACTCAAGTTCCAGCACCAGCTTGCCCGGGCCGAGTTTCTGGCCCGCACGCGGGGTTTTCGGCTCAACCCGTAATCGCGTTACCGGTCAGCTTGCCAAGGCTATGCTTCACGCCTGCACGGGCAAACTGGTCGACCTGGGGTATTCAAGTTAATCTCGAGGCGAGACGCAGGTACGCAAGATTTTGGCCATCCTCCTGAACAGCCATGGGCGGCTGCAGACCGGTCGACCGCCGACACCACCCCCTCGTCCGTCGACTTACAAAGCAAATTGCGTTGCGGACAGCGATTGCTGTGACATCCTGATCAAGAGCCGGGCAAGGGAGCACGCTGAAATGTCGGCTTATGGCACTCACCGGCTGTGCCGGCCCGCCCGCAATTATTTCCGTTGTTGGAGGTTAACCGGCTGTGCCGTGACGGCGCCGGTCCTTCTCAGTTTGACCCTAAGGAGACCTCAGTCGGGTTGTTCCAATCAGGAAACCCTTGTGTGGGAAGGGGCGGAGGCCGCGCCCGAAGGGGGTTGTTCGATGAAGCTCGGATGAATAAACCGCTGACCACGGCTACGCGAGCTCGGCCACCACCGGCGCGATGCGGGTTGTACGGATTGCGAGACGCTGCGCAGCCGACAGTCCGTTGCCGGCATAGCCGGCCAGATGCCGCCGTCGGGTGCTGCTTCGCGGTTGCCGGAACAGAAGAACACCGCGGCAGGGCTGGTGTAGTGGGCGTGACCGGAAGATGGGGTCAGATGACCCCACCGCGCCGGTGTGTCGACGCTGTCGAGCAGCGCCGGCGCTTCGGCCAGATCGAGCACCGGCGTTTGCCCGGACGCACCAGCTGCGGCCGATCTCGGCAAGCGTCCTCTATTCGCCCCGTTAGGCTCCCCGGTCTTCTTCGACATTCTCCGGATAAGGTCGTGATATTGACCTAATTTGCCCAGATTTGAGGAGAAGTACGTGTTAGCCGGCGCACGCCGAGCGAACCGTTTTAAAGCTGATTTCTCGCGATTCGCTGTCGCTTGCGCCCCTATATCGGCGTTTACAGGAATCGGGTGGCTAACTCGCGCCTGAAGGCATCAATATGCCTGAGCCGTTCGCGATATCCTCCATCACGCCACCCGCTCTGGTGCTGCCGGATACGTTCAGCCCGAAATGGAGGATCCCGGTATTTGATCATGGCGTAAACGGTTGCGCCCACGTCGGACACTGTGTTTTTGAATACTAGTCCCCAGGCGCTCGTCGATACCCCGAAAATGGCCATGATGCATCCCATCCCGAGGGTGCACCGACGCCGCACGACCATGTGATTTGATGCTTCGCCTAAGCAGCCAAGTCCGATCCCTACGAGCGGCAGCAGCGTCATCGGCCTGAGCGCCCCACTCACGAAAATCTGGGCCGAGACGGATGCGGTGGTGCAGACGAGAAACGCGCTCGCGCACGCGACGCGACGCCTTAACGTGTTTCCTTCAATACTGCTGAAACTAAGGATCAGCAACGTTCTTGCCGTCAGGACCGTAAAAACCGCCAGACCAACAAGAAAATCAGCGCGTCCGGTATAGAGGTATCTGACGGCAAAATCCGCTGCGACCGCCCCCAGCGCCAACGCGTTGAACCGCCGCGATACAACATGACTGGCGGTTTTTACCCGACCCACAGACGCAACCGCTGACGTCAACTGGAAGGAGAGGGAGATAACCAAAGCTTGCGCAATCATTCTCACTCCCCTTCATTGATCGTGGTAAAGCGTCGACGAAACCGCCTCGGCCAGAACCTCCACCGTGAATGGCTTCTTCAACCAGATATCATGGTCGGCCTCCCTCCCGTAGCCAGTCATGGCGCAGTAACCGCTCATGAATAGCACCTTAAGGTCGGGCCTGGTGCGGCGCGCCAAACACACCGTATCCCGGCCCGACAGCCCCGGCATTACCTGATCCATGACGACGAGATCGCATGGGTCACCCCGCTCCAAGATCGCCAGCGCCGCGTTGCCGCTATTGGCTTCCATAACGGAATAGCCCATCCCCCGGAGACATTCGACGGTCACCGATCGCACGGCCGAGTCGTCGTCCGCGACCAAAATACGGGCACCGGCGCTCGTCCGGATGCGCGCCGGCACCGCATCTCTCGCCCCCGGTAAAGGATCACGGTTCACCCGCGGCAGGTAGATCTGCACCGTTGTCCCCTTGCCGATCCAACTGCGCAGACGGACCGCTCCGCCTGATTGGCGCACGACGCCGAACACCATCGATAAACCCAACCCCGTCCCCTTACCAACTTCCTTGGTCGTGAAGAACGGCTCAAAGGCGCGCTCTATTACTTCGGGGCTCATGCCGGTTCCGGTATCGTGCATCGACACCAGCACGCACTCGCGGCCCGCGACCTCCTCCGGCGCTTCATCGCCGGTGTTCGCGGTTTTGATCAGCAGCGTACCACCCTCCGGCATTGCGTCGCATGCGTTGATGGCGACGTTAAGGAGCACCGTCTCGATCTGACCGATATCGATCAGGACCGGCCAGAGATCAGCGGCCAAAGCATGCCGAATCTCTATGGAAGGGCCGACTGACCGGTGCAGCATCTCGGTCATTTCGACAATGACGGAGTTGAGGTCGGCCGGCACGGGTTCGAGGCGCTGCTTGCGCGCGAAAGCAAGCAATGACCCGGTGAGCTTCGCGCCACGCGACGTGGCGAACTGCGCGCTCCGAAGAAGACGCAGGCTCTTCTCGTCCGAGATACGCGCCTCAAGCATCTCCAACGAGCCGCAGGCGATGGTCAGAAGGTTGTTGAAATCATGCGCAATGCCGCCCGTGAGCTGGCCTATGGCCTCCATTTTCTGCGACTGCAGCAGCGTTTCCTGTGCTTGTTTGAGCTCCCGGGTTCGGGTGCTCACCACGTCCTCCAGGTGCTCCCGGTGGTGCGCCAATGCGATGGCGGCATCACGAAGCCCATCGCCGACCAAGTTTAGCTCGTGCACCCCGCTATGAAGCCGGCCGACAGGCTCACCGCTCCTCATCGCCCTCGTCATGGCAGCAAGCTTGCTGACCGGTCGCCGGATCCCCTGAGCCATCCCATAGGCTAGGGCCAGAGTTAAGGCCATGAATGAAACCCCGCCGCCGATGGCTAGCTTCCATGCCTGACTGACAGGGGCATCAACGAATTCCCTCGGGATGCCGATTGCCACAGTCCAACCAGTGACTAACGAACGCCGAAACGTTGAATAAACAGGAATTCCATCGCTCGTGATATTGGGGATCCAGGTATCCTCTGTCGCCGATATCATTGCCTTTCTCAGCAGTGGTGCGACGGGCTTGCCCAGGAACTGATCTAACTCTCGGTTGCGTGCGAGGATGAGACCCTGGCGATCAAGTATCGCGATCGTCCAAGCAGGTGAGATCGCCTCGGACAAAAGGTTCTGCTCTGTTAACAGTTTCGACAGGATTTCCGGTCCTAAGTCCATCGCCAACACATAGACGACATGCCCATCGCGCACCACGGGCACGCCCACCGATATGATCGGCCGGCGGAGCGTCGCTCCTATGATGAGATCGGAGACCTGCGGCCGACCGGTGGCGACGACCCGATCGTGCATCTCCGTGTTGGTCGCGGGGGACAGGGGCTCACCGAACGGCCGGTTGGTGCTTATCAGCTGCTGGCCTTGGGTGTCATGCAGCACCAGTGCCGTCCCGTATACCTGGATCGCCGCGCGCAGCTGCCGATCGAAGGTGGTGAGATCGCCCAACTGTATGCTCGGAAGCTTCGAGAGGACCTCGAGCTCCACCTGGATCGCGCCGATCTGGCCGTCAATATCGTTCAGCAAACCGTTGACCTTGCCTGCCACCTCGTGCTTGAGCGCCACGCGCCGAGCCTCGATGAACGAAATGGCAGTGACGCAGCCTAGCACGACGAGTGGCAGGGCGGTGACGCACGCCAGCATCATCAACCGCGCCTGTATCCCGAGGGTACGGTAGTGACGTAGGTTCACCTGTCTACTGCCCCCTCAGCAACCTCCAAGCCGCGCCGGCCATTCCTCCCATCTGCCCAGTGGCCAGCCAAATACATTTCCGGCCGGGACGGTCGGCTCACCAGGCGCTCCGCACTCTGCAGAACGTTGTTTGTGGGAAGCGCGATGGAAGGCTTGCGCAATGCGATCAACGAGCATCTGACAAGCTTTATCGAAGACCATCAAAAGCGTTTGGCAAATGCCGAAGCTGCGACATCTGTCTTGAAATCGACGGACAGGACGACATCATCTTCGTCCTGATCGTATTTGAATCTCACGGGCTCGTACCGGTTGCAATCGAGCCACTCACGGATCTCCACAAGCGTGGCAAAAAGCTCAACCATGTTCAACCTTATGGTGATCGTATACATTCAGTGTTCCCACTAATCGATTCCAGATCGGCACATCGTGGCAAGGGCCGCGCTCACGCTGCTGCGTCCCTATGGGTGTGCCCATTCGGTTGAGCCACAGTGATAGCAGCAGCTTCCCAATGGCCGTCTCGATTTTGTACTATCTTCCCTGCACTTTCTAGACGTTTTAATGCCGCTTCGGTTCCTTCCGCAATGTAATCAATGGCTTTGGCGATTTGCTCTTTCGTCATTGCCTTACAGGAAAAAGACAATTCTTTTATTATCATTTGACGTATGTCTCGACGCTTTCTTCTAACAACTTTACCCATATCTACTTCGGCATCAGGAGTAATACTCAGTCCAAAAATCTCCATCGCTTCTCTAAAGCCTTCCTGCCTTGCTTTGATGAGCATCGCCTCTCGCAGTTTTTCCTGGCTCACTGCCATCGCAGCCACTCGATCGGCTTCTAACTTAGAAAGGAAAGCAGTTGCTTTTTCGATAGGAGTAGACATGTGCCGATTCTTCCATTCTTGATCAACGGATTGTTGATTTGACCGAACGTCTGTGCCGCTTGGGACGTGGTCGGTAAGCTCGCTCGACAGTGCGTTCCTTAAGCGGCTCTTGTGCCAGCCTAGTCATCGTGCGCACCAAGATCGTCCGGGCGTACGACGAGTTTCGCGGCCGGCATGGCCGCTGGGTCACGCAATACATAGGCGTACCCAGACCGTCTCGATATAGTGTTTACCGCCGGTCGCATGGGCAAGCTTTTTGCGCAGCTTACAGACAAAGACATCGAATGATTTTGAGCTCTGGCTCGTCCATTCCGCCGTAAAGGTGGTTAAGGAACATCTCCTTCGTCAACGTGGTCCCCTTGCGCAGGGGCTGAGCAGCTCGAGGATGGCGTACTCCTTGCCGGTCAGGCGCGCTGGCTGGTCGTCGACCGTGACGACGCGGGTCCAGAACGCGTCAGATCGAGGAGAATGATGTCGTAATCGTGGAGCTGGCCGATCTCCAGGCCGTCCTCGCCGAGATCGGTCGCATCGCAAATCAGGGCCTCTTCCGCCAGAGCCACTTTAATGCTGGCGGCCATAATTACATCAGCGTTGACAATAAGCGCGCGCATGGGAATTTCCAATTCTAAAGGTCGACCCGTAACTGCGCAGTATTCGGCGCTCGGTGCCGCCGCTGCGCCGATCGAGTCGGATAAATCTGTAGTCGAGTGACGCGCAACCCCGGGATGCCGTGGGTCTCAATCGCACGCTGCCAGGTGATAAACTCTTCGACCGACAGCTCGTAACAACGGCAAACTTCCTCCAGGCTCATGGCGCCGCTGTGCACAGCGTTGACGATCATGGCCTTGCGCCGCGGGACCCATCGTTTTGTATCCGGCGACGGCAAGTGGATGCTTTTCACCTCGTCTTTTGATGGGTCCTTAAACATTACTTTCTTGGCCATGCGGGCACCATCGTCTCCCAGTGCGGTGAGAGGGGCAGATCGCACCTCGGGCCGAGATCCCCTATTTTGCGAGGCTTAATCGGCTAATCGCACGTGAAGAGACTTAACCCGCGTGCTTGTTAACCTCATTCCGCCTGAGCGGGGAGTTTCGGATCGGGAACCGATATAAGGCGTAACCCTGCGTAACGCTAGGTAACAAACTTGGTGATGGGCCGGAACGTTCAGTTACAGAATGCGTTAGCCCGACCCGACCGAGGGGCTGACCCTCAATATAGGAGTCAACGACCATTTAGCCGCAATATGGCGTAACATCACCTCAGAGGAGCCCGATCGCGAATCGCTCCAACTGCGTCAATTCGTCTCACAGTGGACGATCACGGCCAAGGCGTCGAGCGTGGCCTGAGGGCGATCCACGAACCTCGCTGCAGGTCGGCAGCCGCGCGAGCTGCGCCTTTTCAGGGCCTCTCTTCCCTGCGGACACACATACGCGCAGACGCGCACGCGCGCGGGCGAAGTTCGCCGCGTGGTGTGACGTCGTGATAGGACTCCCGGATCATGCCGGCTCGCCGCAAGGCCGGCGCCCGCGAGCGCAACCTCGACGAACTCGCGCGCCGGCTCGAGGGCACCGGGAGGGCGAACGCTGCCGTAGCCGACTTACGTACTGGAAAACGGGCGCGTGGGGAGGGTCGCGGAGAAATACGCGGCCTCCGAAAATGCGGACGATTTCGAGAAAATAGGGTGCCCGAACTTCGCCTTACCGCGATGCCAGCCTACACTGCGATGATCCGGCCTTTTCGCCCGCAGAGATCAAGATCATCTTCACCGGCCACTGAGCACCATTCAAGGCAAAAGCGCTCGATGTGACCAAAGAAGAGGCTGGGCTACCGTCGTGGCCGCCACCACCCGACCGGCATTTCGGCAAGCTCGATGTGCTGGTCAACAATGCGGGCATCTCCGGCAGCGCCGAACAGGATTTGCACCGAAGCCTGGCATCGGATCATGGCGGTCAACGCAACCGGCGTGTTCTTCGGCATCAAGTACGCGATCCCGGCCATGGTCGCCACCGGCGGCGCTCGATCGTCAATCTCTCGTCGATTGCTGGAATCATCGGCAGCGAGCACGTTCACATGGCCTACAACGTCTCGAAGGCGCGGTACGGCTGATCACCAAAATCGGTCGCGGTGCAGCACGCTAAGGACAAGATTCGCGCCAACTCAGTTCACCCCGGCATCATACCGCCGATGCGCACATCCGGTCGCACCGCGGATCCCGCCGTGCGGGCCGAACGCATGCGCGTCATTCCGATGCGCCGGCCCGGAAAAGTTGACGAGGTGGCGTACGCCATTCTGTTCCTGGCTTCCGATGAGTCGTCCTACATCAAAGGTTCGGAAATCCACGTGGACGGCGGAGCTAACTCCATATAGGCCTGCGCCGCGGGCACGGCGTCGTTGCTCGTGAGGAATCAACGCCCGTGACACCTTCCCTGCTGAGAAAGATCGCTGTGCGCCCGCACGGTACGAGTCTCCCTCGGCAGTTAGAGGGTAGCTTCAGCAGTTGAAGGTAGACGGCAGTGCGGTGCCAACGGCGGACCGCCGCCCCTAACCCGAAGCGGTCCGTCATTGAGTTCTAATAATACGTTCGGAGTCGCCCCATCGCAGCAAGAGCGCTATCGGTTCAAAGAGGCCATGCTGCCCAGCGGTTATTTCCACCGCAACGTGTTTGCTGGCTTCCAGGAAGACGCCATGGGGATACGCGATCGCGGCGCAATGTAACGCGCCCCATGGCGAGCTCCCCAGATCATCCTGGGAAACGTGACTGTCACGATTGACAATAGGAGCTCAGCATGCCCAAACCCGCATCGGCGCTATCCCGATGAGCTCGGCAGAGCGGCAAGTTCGGCGCCGTGCCAGGCTGCGCCAACAACGTCCCGCCTCCCCCGCAGCACCAACCCGGCGCCTCGCCCCGCGGTCGAGCCGCTGGGCCGCAGCGGTGGCTACCCTGGTCGATCTACAGGACCAATACCGTGCTTGCTTGGACAACCTCCCGCCGAACCTCGAAAGTTCCGCGCTGGCCGAGAAGCTGCAAACCATCGTCGACCTCGACCTCGATGCGCTCCAGCAAATCGACCCGCCGCGGGGCTACGGGCGCGACTGATCAAATGTGCCGCTTGACAAGAAACGCCCCATACAAGCCTGACCCAAAGCCCTGTTGCGGTTGGCGGGGCGTCGTGATGGTCCAACCTGGCCCCTCTACAGCGCTGGGTCCTCCTCCCAGGGAGGACCCAGCGGTAGCAGCGTCGGGTGACCAGAGGAGGACCGCAGGAACCTAGTTGAGATGGTATATCCTAGAGGCATTGCCTCCGGCGATCTTGGCCTTCTCTTCTTCAGCGCAGTCCGTCAGAATATTCTCAATAATTTGCCGGCTCCGGGGGAAGGTGGATTCGACATGGGGATAATCTGAGCCCCAGAGGAGATTGTCCACGCCAATGATGTGGCCCAACGCCACAATCATGGTCTTGCGGGGAGCGCCGCGCACATCGGCGGTGCGTGCCCGGTACCACTGGGCCGTCGCGCCCGACCTCGAAGGCGACCGCGATACGGGTAACCGTCCGGTCGGCCTTGGTCGCCTCATCGCGCCAAGGCTCCAGCAGGAGCAACAGCGCCTCCGCATCGCGCACGAGCTTCTTCAGCGGATGACGCTCGACCCCAGGAACGATACCAGCGACAAACCAACTCGATTGGCACATCTCGATCACGGCGATCACCGTGCTATTCCCGTCGAGAGCGGCGAGCAATCTGCTCAGGTCATTCGGCTGCGGCATGGGGCACCCCATCGGTTTTGCTTGCAGCGACGATGATGCCTCTCTCTCGCCGCTGGCCCCATAGCATCTCTTAGTGGCCACGAGTTTGATCGTCCGGGGCTGCACCACCTCGGCGACGGCTTCCGCATTGCGAAAGTCGTTTTTCTATCCCTTCGAAAACGGACTCACGTATTTCGCCCATCAAGCGTGAGTCGTGACCTTGCGATAGCAGTTTGCGGCTCAGGTGGTGGGCACTAACACAGACCTCCGTCCTGATAAGCCGCGGACGCAGGTTCGCAAGCCGTGCCTCGACCTGGCCGCGCGACCACCTCTGTCGCAGCGCAATCGCGCTGTGCCGGTCGAGGCCGACGACATAGATTTGCCAATGTCGCTGCCCATCGTGGCAATAGGCAAATTTGATTTGTTGGACATAGTGGTGCTCATCTGCC
>Ga0306923_10001039_pt1 | contig 23836 bp, 23 predicted proteins | sample sta12Can44000108_FD_203841 | JGI IMG/M metagenome (GOLD analysis project Ga0306923, IMG submission 203841) | Lab enrichment of tropical soil microbial communities from Luquillo Experimental Forest, Puerto Rico - statanox.12C.anox.44.000.108 (v2)... | ecosystem: Environmental > Terrestrial >... | reverse complement strand
CTGGCCGCATAGTTTCCGTTGGTGCGTTCCGCGTCTCAAGTAGCTCTGGCAACTTGGCGATATTCACTGCGATGCACAGTGCCTCATCGCGTGTGAGTTGAGCTATCGGCGATTGCCGACCAGACTTATCCTCAAAATGGATGTACGCGAGTGGCCGGCTTGTTTTGTCATGCACAGCAAAACAGGTTGACCGTTCTTGAACGACCCAAGGCAAGGGGAATTGGTCCAACGTGGAGCGCATTGGTGCAAGTCACCGCCCGTGTGGCCCTGGATACGCCGGGGGCTTGAGAGTCGAGCGGTCCAGGGCCACCAGCTCTGAAGGCAACAGGTATGCCCAGCCGAGCCGTTAGGACTTCTAAGCCGAGTGGCCGCGCGGGGCTGTCACGAGGGGCGGGCTACTCAGCGTGGCCTAACACCCGTTACTTAATTAACGCGTTGGCAAATTCAATGCGCAGCGGCGTCGCAGGATCGAGTCCGGTTCGAAGCCTGCTGCGACGCACAATCCTTATTCGCGCCTCATCCTTCGTCAGTAACTTCGCCGCTGATCGCCGCCTAAGCGGCGATCTCTAGTGGGATTGGCTTGTCATATTCCGGGTCGGCCTTGGCGAACTGCCGAAGGAGGGTTCGCCTTATGCCGCCCATGCTTCCGGCGTCCTCAATGCCCCACTTCAAAATATCTATAACCAGCTGTGCGTCCGCGAGCTTTGCCACTGATGAAGTATGGGACCTTATGATTGGAATTATCTTTTGCAGTAGTTCAATCCGGATGGTGGCTTCGTCTAGGCTTGGCATAAGTCGCCTATCACCCACCAGCATGTTTTTGACGAGACCTTTTGGGCCGCCCTCTGCTTCAGCTCTCATCGCAATTTCCAGAGCCTTGTAGACAGTAACCCAGATGACCGGGATCAGTGGTTTTGGCAAATCCCCGAGCTTGCCCCAATGCTTTTGGATGTATTCGATGGCTCGCTCGCGAACTGCCTCGTCAACTACATCATCAGCTTCAGTCATCTGTCGCACCCTTAGGGCTTCGTTGAGGCGAAAGCCAGCACCAAATCCAAGCCCAAAGGCCAGCGCCCCAACGCCCAACCAACCCCGCCTTGGCTCGCCCGCCTCGTTTAGGTTTGGGAAGGGCATCGGGTCGCGTCCCACGCTCCATGATCATTGTGTTTGCCCCTTCGATCTGCGCCCTGCGCCTTGCGCAACCCAGTGCGAAGCAAAGGCGGCACAACAATGACGGCCCACTCGTGACAGCGGCCAACACTCGCGTCGTGATTGGAATTGGCACCCAAATTGGCACCCAATTATTCGAAACTCGGTGCCAGTTGGCGGGACGGGGAGGGATGAACGAACGAGAAAGTCCAATCAAATCAAACCCCGATGGGATCGGGAGGTATGCGTTGGGATGGGTGCAGTGGTTTACAAAACCGCTGCTCTACCACTGAGCTAACCCGGCTCCAGAGTGAAAAAGCTATTATTTCAATGAGATTTACAAATCAATCGCCGGACTAATATAACGCGTTAGACCAAAAAATGAGGCCTGCCGGAAGTTGACCATGCCTGGCAACGGCATGCGCGCTACCGGTTCACCCGAACGGGGGTCCGGCACTTTCGCCTCGGTAGCTGGCTCAAAACTTATCCCCCCTTGGTTTGTCAAATAAATTTCTTCCGGATATTGGGTCGCGTCGCGGACCTTCGCACTGTCTGTAGCGGGATCATTTTTATTGACCGCAATTCGGGACGTGGGGGGCCTTCATGAGTGATCGATCCAGGCGGGCAACATCAAGCGTTCATTGGTCCACCCCTCGGACGATGGTGAACGTCAAAGTAAGCGTCGCGAATGTGTTAATGGTCTTGGCCGGGACTTCGCTTAGCTTGACGTCTTGAGCTCAGAACTATGCCTTAATTGCTTGAGTTGCTTCTCGCCGCGCCAGCGCAGCGACTGCTGCGCGATGCTTGAGCAGTCTTTGAGTAATCTAATGTGGTGATACACTGCGAGTAGCCATAGCGAAGACCCCCTTGTCATCGTTGTGGTTAGGGCTCGGTCATGGTGTTCAGAGTCGTGGCCGAGCCCGCTTTTATTTGCAAATCTGATTTGTCAGATCACGCGCAGCATCCGAAATTAAATCGCCCCACTACGTCTAACTCTTGTTTGTTAGGCCACGTCGTTTGTTGGATCGTGCATGACAGACCGTGACTTCTTTATTTGTTAAATTGGGGCGTTGGCGATGGCCAAAAATTGCTTTGGCTCGACCGCGTAATGGTGATTCACAAATTTTGTGAGAAAATCCTCCTACGAATGAGGGAAGCCGCACACAATTTGTAGGAAACTGTGATCAACGGGGGGTCGGAACATTAGTTTGGGGCGTGCGTTCGGAAACGAAAGTGCGATCCGCTCTCTGTTAGTGGGAATTCACCTCACTTGAATGCGAGTTGCGGCGCAAACGGAACTTCGCTGGCGGCCAGTGCTGGTCTTCGTCGAATTCCCGATGCGTTTCTTGTTGGCCTAATTAGATGTGGCAGTAGCCGCGGGGAATAACTCGTATGCAAAGTTCTAGGAGTTTTATTGGTATGGTGCTGATGCTAATCCTGTTTGTGAGCACTGCGCATGCAGAGACGGCAAGCGTCTACGGCGGACGCGACGGTTATTGCGGAAGTCGCACAGCCAATGGAGAGCGTGTCAATTGCTCAACAATGACAGCGGCTCATCGTCGGTTGCCGTTTGGCACGCGGGTTCGCGTCTGTCACGGTAAATGCGTCACGGTTCGCATTAACGATCGCGGCCCCTTTGTCCGGGGTAGGGATATTGATCTATCGCCGGCGGCGGCCAGAGCTATTGGTTTGAGTGGCACCGGGCATGTCACTGTTTCGCGACTGTGAACATCGGACCCAATCCAGGCAAACCTGCGCGTCGCGGGGCTTCGCAAATTTTGTGGGAATTCCTCGCGATCAAAAACGCCTAATGCTTGGGCAAAAGCTCCAGCAGTTAGCGATGTTCCCGGCGATCCGTCGCGCCCTCCTCGGGGATAAATATGATTTAGATCAAAGACGCGGGGCCGCGTGATGAATGATAACAGCGGGTCGTGTCGGGGCATTAAATCCGGTAGGAGGATAAGCAATGGCTGGACTCAATGATCTGATCCGCTCATCCACTCAGGGTGGCAGTATTGCTAAACCGTTGATGCTCGCTCTCGGTGCATTGCTTGCTTCAAACGTCCTGTTCGGCGGCAAGGGACAGACCGCCAGCGCGGGCTCGCAACCGACAACGGACACGAGTGATCCCGGTGGGCTGGCTGGCGGATTAGGCGGACTGGTGAACAAGCTGCAGCAGGGAGGGCTCGGCGACGTGGTCAATTCCTGGGTCGGTTCCGGGCAAAATCAGCCGGTCTCGCCTGGTCAGCTTAGTTCGGCGCTTGGCCCCAGTATTCTGAAGACAGTGTCTCAGATGACGGGTATCTCCGAGGATGATCTCACCAAACAACTGTCGCAGGTTCTGCCCGGGGTCGTTAACGGGTTGACTCCAAACGGCAGGCTCCCGACGGTGGCGGAGCTATCTAAAATGATGGAAAAGCAGTAGCGCTCCGGCTTTTTGATCAAGATCAAAGAGCATGAACCTGCCAACGTGCTCTTCTAACTTATTCCGGACTAACTTTGAAGGCCGCCAACTCGGCGGCCTTTTTCTTCGCCAGCCCGTATTAGTGCCACGCGATGTTAGCCGCGCATCCTTCGCGCCTCATCCTTGCTGAGCAGCCGGCTCTTCTTCGAAATGCCTTACTTAGCGCATCCCTTATCAAGTTCTGAAAGTATAGACATGAATTCCTTGGCTTCACTTGATCTCGGATCGACTTGCTCCAAACCGTCCATCAATTTGAAGTATTCGGGACCGAGCTCGTCGACCAGCGCTTCGGCTTGTTTGGTGAGCATCTCGACCGTCTTAGGATCGGTCGTTGGCTGAACCGCTTTGACCTGACCTTCGAGCTTGGTTAAATCGCAATAGGCCTGCGTTTTTACTTTATCGCGGGTGATTATCTGGACGACCTTTTGAGCATCCGCCTTTGTTGGCTTCGGTACGGTCGGCTGACCCTGTTGCGCATGAGCAAGCGCCGATATTCCAAGAGCGGAAATGGCGGCAACCAGCTTTAGTTTCATAAATGGCTCTCCAAATGGCAATTATAAAGCAGGCTCCCTAGCATTCGACAGACCAAAGCGGCGGGAAGCGGCGGGAGGGCCTAGCGCGGTTTTTTTGCGCCGTGAGGAAATGTTCACAATGGGGTCACTATTTCCGCGTTTAGCTTCCGCCGGGATGGGAGACCACACCATGCGTATTTTCGGTTACCTCGGCTTTCTGATCCCTTGGCTCTTGGCACCTGCGCCGATGGCGATCACTGTGGCAGATACGGCGTCTGTTCAAGCTGTAGCACCAGATGGAACGCAATCACACCTCGCCGAAGAGGAAGAGGATTTTCTGAGTATCTGGGATTAGCCTCAGCATTACTGGCAAGCCGCACCCATTTTAACGGCCCTAATCCTCCTCGGCCTCGCGCGTGACGGCAGCTTATGCTCCGCTGGAACGGTATCTCGCATTGAGTTGCAAAGTAGCCCGCTTTGAAAAGAAAAAGGCCACCAACTGGTAGCCTTAGTTATCGCAACATGCGGATAACTACCGCGCCTTGTTTTACGAAGGACGCGGCTCATTAATCCAATCGTAGGATCGCACTCACGTGCTTTGATCTAAGTCAAAATGCACAGCCCCGACGTTGGTGGCGCCTCAAAACAGCAAAGCCGCCAGCCAACGTGGAAAACCGGCGGCTTTGCCTTTTTCCCCCAACGATGCAGGTTAGGGACAAGCATTTCTGGGGGTGGCGAACTTTCGGCCAGCTGGTAAGAGGCCGGGTTCGACGGTCACTCACCACATCACTATTCGATCTCGCGGACTGTGATGCACGGCACAAAAATGCTGCGTCAAAAACGGCAAACCTGTCGGCGGTACGCGGCCAACGGCTTTGCCTTCATCGCCCATATGTAGGACCTCCCGCTTCGCATATTGTTCGTGGAACTTTTTCCACGAGACTGGACAGGCACGACAATTGTTCCACCCCTGCCATAAGATCGCGCCCCAAAGACCCCACTCGCAGGGACGGCTTGCGACCGATCAAAATTGCTGCCTTCGCTCTTTCATGCGAAGGATGCGCAGCCCGAAATTTGCGATTTGTAAGGAGCTTCAGCGGCTTGGCGACGTCTTTTGTGCAGACCGGATGGACGGCGAGTCGGTAAGAATGAGAGGGGTTTGAGGAGGCCAGCGAGCTGCGAGCTGCCTTTGATAAGCTTGGACCAATCACGCCAGCGGCAAGTAACCAAACCGAGTCATCAAGCCGCTATGATCGCGAATGATCCGGAGGATTTGCGAAGCTGTTAGAATCTTCTTCCACTGTCCAAGACGGCCTTCGCGGAAAAAGCGCCTGGCCTTGTCCGTATATTCAAAATAGCCGTGCGCTTCTTCCTGCGCTTTCAGGCGGTTAAACGAAGACCGCTCAATCGCTTCTTTGATTTGCCCCTTGCCGGGGGCAGGATTGAAAATATGGCGTGCCACCGCGCCAAACCAAAGCTCCGAATCCTCAACGAGGTCCTCGTACCGCACGACACAGATGTCCGGCCCAGGACTTTCGGTCCAGCTGCATACGTTTTCGCTCCAGGATCCGAGAAAATCAGTGGCGATATAGACGTTGGCGGTGCCCATAAGTTCGATCGCGTAATCGACGGGCTTGCCGATGTGGTGAGCTAGCGAGATCGAAACGTCGAGCGGGTTCCTGACGCAATAGATCGCCCCGGCGGTCACCGAAAAGTCAAAAGTGTTGTGGCCAAAGGCCTTGCCCAGAAGCCAGTGGGTTTTCGCAAATACCAGACCGTCTTTTGTTTCTGCAAAATCTCGAAGCACGAGATGGCGCACGGAAGCCATATCTTTCATGGCGTTCACGCCGCCGACGGGGTCGACTTTGATGTATTTTTGATAATGCTCCGCCTGCGCGTCCCAAGGCGAACTTCGCAAAAAGTTATTGAAGTTCACCTCTTCTTTTTCGCCCGCGAGCAAAGCAGCCAGATTGCAAATGAAAAGACGGGTCCACGTATTTCCGGAGCGCGGATAAGCGGCGATCCAAACCATTCCGGAATTTCGTTGAAGCATTGGCGGTGTGCTGTCGGTTCAATCTTGTTAGATGCAATCATCAAAATTGGGTCATCAATGTGGCCAGTAGTTCCGGTCTGATAATTGATGTGCTCATCTCGACGAAGTAATAGGTTTTTAGAACGTCTGGCACGAGCACGGAAAATAATCAGCACGGTATCATCCACAGCCGGTTTTGCCTGTTGGCATTTGTGGTTTTCTGCAAAATTGAGGGGTTGCGTCGCGTTCTACACCGCAGGGCGCTTGCACGAGCAACGTAAAAATCGAGCGCGGCGAGATAAAGAACTTGGAGCGATACAGGTGCCGGATCGAACGGGGAATGAAAAACGGCCGGCAACTGGCCGGCCGCGAATTAGAGTTGATATTGCGCGGACGAACTCAGTTGCCCATTTGGAGCGACCGGAAATAGGGGTCCGGAGGCGAGGCACTATTGCTCCGGCCGGTCAACGGACCTTGCTGGACGCCGAATTGGACCACCGGACCGGTCGAACCAAACGGCTTGGCGCCTTGATCGGAGTTGCGATTGCCCGGATCAGTAAGCTTCTGGTCTGGATCGGTAAACGAGTAGTTGCCGCCGTCCGGTGAGACATTATCCCGAGTGAACGCCCATGCGGAGGCAATACTCAGCGAGAGTAGGCCGGCTGCAAGTAAGCCAACCGCCAACCGAAGCTGCATCGATCGGAGCATCATCATCCCCCATCCCTCGAAACACGGTCCCTCGAAGCACGAATTGTAGGCCACGCAACCCATACAACGTCAAGCGGTATCGCCGGAAGAGATCACCGAAAACGTTGCACCGAAGCTTGGCGTGAAAAAGGCTATCCTCGATTTTATCGAGGGAAACGGCGGGCATACCGTAATGCGATGCTGTTTTGCCGTATCGATCAATGCAGGCCCTGATGGGCGACTAGCCACAGCCAGCTCGTGACCGCATAGAGAATGACAGCGCTGAGCGCGGTAACGCCGATCACGACGAATCCAAGGAGCAGGGTTTCCCGAAGCGGTCTGTTAGGCTGAGGCGTAGACATTTCTTGTGGTCACTGCGGATGGCACTGAAGATCTGGCGCTGAAACTCTGAAACTGACGGATAATGCGGAACCGGTTCTATATAGGCTTGCTAGGCTTCGAAAGACTTGACGGCAAAACCTATTTTGGCCGTTCCATATTTTCGAACTTTTCGGCCTTTTGTTACAATTTGTCATTTGACCTATTTGCGCGGGAACGAACAGACTATTCGTGTTTTGGGGAATCTGAGACGCCGTTGTCTCAAATGGTCGTGTCAAAGCGTTCGTATTTTTGGCATCAGGCGCAGGTCTGTATGTCGCTCGCGCGCAAGCAACGCTATCAAGATTTGGCGCTGGAGTTGGCGCAGAACGCTGGCGGCGAACGCGACTTCGACATTCTGCTTCCCAGCTCGTGTCTATCAAGCAGCTCAAACCCAACAGCGGCAACCCGCGCCAATAGTTACCCGTGAGGTAGCCCGCACCGGTCTGGAATTTGCAGATTTTTCAAACTTTGGGATAGTTCATGCAACATGATGAGTTGATTCGCGTTCAACGGATCGATGGCGGGGGAGGGGCTCGTAGGTAAAAAACAAAAAACATAAACGATGTTGGTCAAGAACACATGGTCAATAACACATTGGGTAAAGAAGACGAGTATCGTCAGCACGCAGCCGCGTTGCTTGAACTCGCGGCAAGGACTGCGAACAACACTGACAAAGGCCGCCTCTTGCTCATTTCGGAGGCCTGGCTGAACTTGGCCGAAAAGATTGCTCGTTTGGCCGGACAACGCGACGCCACGGAGCGGCTGGTCCGAGAAATGTTCAGCGAATATCGACCGGAAGCTGAATAGTCAGTCTTATTTGGATCGTTTGCCTTAAATCTCGGCCGGATCGGGTCCGGCATTTAGCCATTTCGACCAATCCTACCAAACGCGCGGCGCGGGCGGCGCTTTGCCGCCATCATCAAGACCGTTCCTTTTTTGCTGCGAATCACGTCTCACTCAGCCCTCAACCTTGAGGGAGGCCGCCTATGGCAGCCAGCAATACGATTACCAGAAAAGACCTCGCGTCTAGCTTGGCCAAGGACTATCAGATGTCCAAGCGGGCAGGGCACGCGCTTCTCGATGATCTTGTCGCCCTGATCACCAAGCATCTCAAGCGCGGCGAGAAGATCCGGATAGCGGGCCTCGGCATATTGCAGGTTCGCAAGCGCGCCGCGCGGATGGGGCGCAATCCGGCAACCGGCGAAGCGATCCAGATCAAGGCGTCGAAAAAAGTGGCGTTCCGCGCCAGCAAGGAGCTGAAGCTCGCGGCATAGCGCCGGCCGTGAGCTGCAACAACAATAAGCGCTGAATGTGATTGTGCGTGCCACAAAAAAGAACCCCAAGCTCAGCTAGGCGCTTGGGGTTGGTCTGAGTTTGTCGCCTCACTTAGGCTTCTAAGGGCTGAGCGGCCAGGGGTGTCGGGGGATGGGATGGCCGCCCAGCCTGGCCTAATTGCGCAATAGCTAATAGCGCCCGCGACGAATGCAATGCATGCGTTCGGCGCATCTTTGTGCGCTGCAATCTGGCTTATTCGGTCAACGCAAGCAAAAAGCGACAAAAAGACAAAAAACAAAAAGAAAAAGGACGGCGGGTTTTGGCGCGGGGCAGGATGATCGGCGGCGCCGACGCGACCTTGGACTCGTGGTCTGCTCCATTGTGACGTTCGCAACGCGTGTCGGCGTGGGTCTTGGCGTGGGTCTTGGCGCGGCTCTTGGCGTGACTCTTGGCATGCGTCGCGTCGCTGCCGCAGAAGTCGTGCGATAGGACCGTCCGAAACGAGCGCGCGGCTATCCCCTGCCGCAACGACAGAACCAACTTTGTATCAACGGTTCGACCGCAAGAGAGGGATGGGTTGCGAATTCCGGGTCAAGAGCCGGAACGAGACTTATTGGGACGCCAGCCAGGTTGCCAGCCAAGATGCCGGCCAAGACGCCAGCCAGGGACGTCAACCAGGGACGTCAGCCAAAGCGCGACACAATTTGGACTCACGTCCCGCGGATTATTTGACGGAACTTGGTTGCGACTTGGCCGGTCGGGGGATTTCATGGTCAAGCAGGATGAGCGCCTTGATCGCCGCGCCTTTGTCGCGCTCGTCCCCGGCGCGGCGCTGACTTTGGCGGCCTGCGCCACGCGGCCGGCGGCGCAGCAGTCTTACGGCCCGACCCAAAGACTTGTCAGTTACGTCACGCACGAGCGGCCGGGCACCATCGTGGTCGATCCCGCTAACCATTTTCTTTATTTGGTGCAAAAGGGCGGCGAGGCGATGCAATACGGCGTCGGCGTCGGCAAGGAGGGCTATGGCTGGTCCGGGATGGCGAGCGTGCACAACAAGCAGGAATGGCCGGACTGGTATCCGACACCGGAAATCCTGGAGCGCAAGCCTGAAATCCGTCCCTACATGGTGCAGCTGCAAAGCGGTTACGGCATGCAGGGCGGACCGCAAAATCCGCTCGGCGCGCGCGCGCTTTATCTTTGGCAAGGCAAGGTCGACACGCTTTATCGCATTCACGGCACCAACGAGCCCGACACGATCGGGCATGATGTTTCCGCCGGCTGCATCCGGATGATAAACGCGGACGTCATCGACCTTTACGACCGCACGCCGGTCGGAACGAAAGTGCTCGTGCTCGCGACCCATTCGGTTTGAAATTTTCAAACGGCTGGTCTTTGCCGCGTCGGTGCCGCAGATCGTCAGCCTGACTAATCAGATCATGATCACCAGCGCCGAGGTTGTTGCACGCGCGTCGTTTGATCCGATCAAGATCACCGGCGGCGTCTTGGCCGACGATGCGATGCAGCTTTTCGGTAAATAGCGCCGGACTGGTCATCGCATCGTCATGCCCGCGCTTGTCGCGGACATCCACGTCTTAATATTGTGTGGCAAGGTAGACATGGATGGCCGGAACAAGTCCGGCCATGACGACGCATCATTGCGCAAGCAGCGTTGTCATGATGCGCTCGCGCGTCAGCGGCAGATCGCGAATACGCACGCCGAGCGCGCGTGCGACTGCGTTGCCGATCGCGGCGGCAGTCGGGCCGGCGGTCGCCTCGCCAACGCCGAGCGGCACGTCGGTGTCCGCCTCCACCAATTCGATTTCGGTCTCGGGGACCTCACTGAAGCGCAGCACCGGATAGGTCTCCCAGTCGATCGGGCCGCCGCTCGCATGATCGAACCGCACTTGCTCCTTGAGGACCCAGCTCGCCGATTGGATGATGCCGCCTTCGAGCTGGTTGATGACAGCATCCGGATTGATGACGAGTCCGGCGTCGGCTGCGCACCACGCCCGCAACAGACGGACGGACTCGTCGACTTCGAGCTCAACGATGACCGCGGCATAAGCGGCGCGATTCTTATACTGGGCGAAGCCGATTCCTTTGGCGCGACTAGCTTGGTCGCGACTAGATTGGCCGCGATCGGCTTGGCGCGGGTTGCCTGCCGTCCAGTTCGCCATCGCGGCCGCGCGCTCGATCACGCGGCGGCCGCGCGGATCGGACAGGTGCGCCAGCCGATAGGCGATCGGATCCGCCCCGGCGCGTTCGGCGAGTTCGTCCATGCAGCTTTCGAGCGCGAAAACATTCGGCATGGCGCCGAGGCTGCGCAGCGCCGATGTGCGCCGCGGCATTTCCAGCACGAGATGATGGATGATCCGCTTGCCGGGAATGTCGTAAAGCGGTTCGGCGTTGCGGGTCGCGCCGCCGCCGGCGGCTTCGGGAACGTCGGTCGGCGGCGGCGGGGCGGGCGGATTTGGCAGCGCCTCGCCGGCCAATAGATTGGCACCACCGCCGGGGCGGCCCTGGTGCGTGCCGCTCCAGATTTCGGTGGTCCAATCGACGGGATGACCCGCCGCGTCGAGCTTGGCGCGCACCTTGACCACCATTGCCGGGCTCACCGGCTCGAATGCGAACTCTTCCTGTCGCCGCCAACGCACGCGGATCGGCCGCCCTGGCATGCGCAACGCGATCACGGCCGCGTCGGCGGCGGCGTCATCGGCGCCATTATGGCCGTAGCATCCCGGCCCTTGAACGTGACGCACCGAAATTGCCGTCGGATCGAGCTTGAGCATGCGCGCGAGCGCAGCGCGTAGCGGATAGACGCCTTGGCAATGCGTCCAAACCGACAGGCGGCCGTCACGGTAAAGCGCGAGCGCGCAGGAAGGCGCTATCGACGCATGAGCAAGATGCGGGCGTGTATAGGTCGCTTCGTAGTTTTGCAGGCCGCGCGGCGAATCCGCCGCCGGCGCGCCGATGACGCGATCGATCGCGGAGCGCTGCAAAAGCCAATTCGCTTCCTGTTGCAAGGCGCTCGGCGGCTCAGCGCCGCTCCAAGTGGCGTGATCGGCGGCTACAGCCGCCGCAGCGTCCACCGCCGTTTCATCATCGCCGACGATCGCCAGAAAATTTTCATCGCGCACGAAACTGATCGGCTCGTGCGCGGCGCGGCGGACCGCCGCTTCGTCGATCGAAACGAGCGTCGCGCCGCGATTGGGCTGGCGCACAACGCGCGCATGCGCCAAGTCATGCGCCAAGTCACGCGCCATGTCACGCGCCAAGTCACGCGCCAACTCACCCGCCGAGCCACCTGCAATGCCGTCGAGCGTCATGTCATGGACAAAGGTCGGATTGCCGAAAAGCTTCGCCGGCAGATCGATGCGCGCCGCGTTGCGGCCAACGATCGCGTAGTGAGCGCGGGCTTTGCGCGCCGCAGTTCCGGTTGCGGGTATTGCCAGACTCACCGATTGCGCCTGCGCCCAATAATCCCAGGATGTGGCCGCGGCGTTACGTAGAATGCGGCCGTCCTGTACCGCCAATTCCGCCGCGGCGCAGCCAAGGCGGCGCGCGGCATCGTCGAGAAACAGCTTACGCGCTTCGGCGCAAGCCTGTCGCAGCGCGATGCCACCGGCCTGCATCGATTGACTGCCGGCAGTGTAGCCTTCGTTGGGCGTGCAATCGGTGTCGCCCGAACGGACCTTTATGCGCACAACGTCGACATCGAGCTCTTCCGCGGCGATTTGCGCCATCGCGGTGAGCACGCCTTGGCCGAGTTCGACTCGTCCCGTCGCAATCTCGACCTGCCCAGGCGTGGCGAAGTTCAGCCATTGGTCGAGGCGCACATTGTCGGCAAGTACGCTTGGGAGCGAGGATGTCATGTGCGCCTTTCACGCAATCGGGCCGCTGCTTTCTCGACCGCGCGCAAAATTCGGTTGTGCGTGCCGCAGCGGCAAAGGTTGTCGTCAAGCGCGCGGGCTATTTCGGCCCGCGATGGCGATGGATTGCGATCGAGCAGGGCTTTGGCGGAAATGAGAATGCCGCTGAGGCAATATCCGCACTGGCCGGCTTGCTCCTCGAGAAAAGCCTCCTGCAAGGGATGTGGTTGATCCGGCGTGCCAAGTCCCTCGACGGTGGTCACGTTGCGGCCAGCGACACTTGCGATCGAACGCCCGCAGGATTTTTCCGGCTTGTCGTCGATCAGGACGATGCAGCAGCCGCATTGTTCAAGCCCACAGCCGAACCGCGTTCCAGTCAGCCGCAGCGTATTGCGCAGCACGTCGAGCAACGGCGTTTCTTCGTGCGCGACCTTAACGCTGACCGCACGGCCGTTAACGGTGAAGGCGACGGTCTCTGTCATCGGCTCTTTTCGCGCGGTTTAGGTCATGAGGTCTTGGGTCAGGAGAATGTAAAGGCGTCGTGATAGGCGCCTTGTACGCTGCCGCCGGGAAGCGGCCCGCCGCCTGGCACATGAACCATGTTGCCAATCACCGCGGCAGTCGCGCCATGCAAGCCGTGACGCGGGATCGGCATCGGGGTGAGCGCTTCCCACGTGTCGGTCTTCGGGTCATAAGCCTCATTGGTGCCGAAAACGCGCCCGGTGGCCTCGCCACCGAACACAACGATCTTGCCGTCGATATAGACCGCCGAGACGCCGCTGCGAGGCGTCGGCAGGGGCGCGCGGAAGGTCCACGCATCAGTCTTGGGATCGTAGACGGCGTTCAAGCCGGTGTTGAAGTCATAAGAGTCCATGCGGCCGGCGATCGCATGAATTTTTCCATCGACGACCGCGACGCCCATATGATCGCGCTGGCCGACGAACGGTTGCGTTCCGGTCGAGCCGCGCATGCCACCGAGGATCGTGTATTTGTCGGTCGCCGGATCGTAAATCTCGTGCCATTCGACCGAGCGCACGTCGCGACCGCCAAGCAAATGAATTTTGCCGTCGAGCACGGTCGCCGAAATCGCGCCGCGCGGCCGCGCCAATCCGGCAATCGGCGCCCAAACATCGCTGGCGCTGTCGTAGACAAAGCACTTCGAGTGCGGACAGCGATTTTGTTCGATGAAGCCGCCGAATGTGTAGATTTTGGTCCCGATCGACACGCCAGCGACATGGTTGCATGGCAATGGAAACGCTGCCTTTTGCGACCAGCTTTTCGACTTGGAATCATAGACCTGGTGGAAGCCGCCGTCGACGCGATGACGTGCATAGCCGGCGATCACGTGAATTTTGCCCGCGCATTCGATCACCGCGTGCTCGCCCACCGGAATCGGCAGCCGCGGCTCTTCGACCCATCGCCCCGGATTGGCCGCGACCGGCGCTATGCTGGTCATGTAACGCTGCTTTTCGACGGTCGCCGGAATGCTGGTGATATTGCGATCGAACAGACCCGCGAACAGCGGATCGCTCGTCGCTGTTTCCGTTGCGGCTGGCGACGTCATTTTCTTCTCCCGTTATCTTTATGAGTTCGTTACGGTGCGTTTTAGACGGCGTAGGACGGAACCGCATCGCGAATGAGGCTGCGCGTGAGATCGACCCCTTCGCGCGCCACATCATAGGGCGAACGCGCCCATTGCGCGGGATTGGGCGCCTCGTAGCTGAGATAGCCGGTGTAGCCTTTTTCCGCCAATAGTCCGAGCACCTCGCGCCATTGCACGATGCCTTTGCCGGGCGGCAATCGGTCGGTCGGGCGCGCGACGCCGGCCACCGGTGTGGCCGAAACATCGCTGTATTGAAAGCAGATAATCTGTTCCGCCGGCACGCTTTCGAAACCGCGACCGCCAGCGCCGCTGCGGGCGAAATGATAGGTGTCGATCAGGTAGCCGCAATTCTTTTGCTTTGCGCCGTCGATCAATTCGCGCAATACCGCAAGCGTGTTGAGAACCGGATGCTGCGAATTGAATTCGATCGCAAGCCGCAGTCCATATTCGCCGGCGATCTCGCCGGCGCGGCGCAAATAAGGGATGGCGTCGGAGATCGGCCCGGCAATTGGTCCCGGCGCGCTCATCAGTGTGTCGCAGCCGAGCGCCACCGCGTTCTCGCAGGATTCCCGGAATACCGTGAACAGCCGCTTGCTTTCATCACCGCTCGCAAACAGCCAGCCATATTCCACGCCAAGCACGCCGACGGGGATGCCGCTGTTGCGAATGAGATCGAGAACCTGCTTGTTGCTCATCCCGGCGTCGAAACAGCGCTTAAAATCGGTGCGGCGCAGCTCGACGGCGTCAAAGCCGGCTTGACGCGCCGCATCGAGCGCGGCGGCAAGCGGCGTGGTATCGATCGTCCACATATGCAAAGCGAGCCGGCCAAATTTTTTCGTCATGTGTTACGTGCCCCAATCGTTACGTGCCCGATAGCGTCTTGCCAGCCCGCTGGACCTATGCGAGAGGCGAGCACCCCATTAGTGCCGCTTTGTGCCAGTAGATCAAGACGAGGTCGCACCGGCCCATGGTACAAGTACATAATCATGTATCGCATCATCTATCGCACCTGCGGTTGCTGGCTTTGCGACGCAGCTTTAAGCTTGTTGCGCTGTCAAGCGCCATGCGAGACTTGCGTCCGAGCATGTTGAGCAAAATGGAATTAAGGCGGTTCCACGCAGTCGCGATTACGGCCGCCATTGGCTGTATTGCTGCGCTGGCGAACCCCGCACCAGTGCGCGCCCAGTCGGCCGATCTGGTTTTGTGCGACCGCATTGCCGCCGATCCGGCCGATCCAGATAAGCCGGCCGATGTTAAAGGCGCGGCCGAAATCGCGTCATCAGACATTGCAACCGCGATCAAATTCTGCAAACGCGCTTCGACGGCATCGCGCCGAGCGCTTTATCAGCTGGGCCGCGCTTATGCGGCCAATCGGCAAATGGCGGAGGCGGTTGGCGCCTATCGCAAGGCCGCCGATAAAGGCAGCACCGCCGCCATGGTCGAACTCGGCACGCTTTTGGCCAACGGATCGGGCGGGGAGCGCGACGAGACGCAAGCGCGGACCTTGTTCGCGCGTGCCGCGCAGGCGGGCAATGCGCGCGGCGCCACTAATCTAGCCGCTCTCTCAGCGAATGTCGGCGGTTCGTCCGATCCGGTTGAAGCAAGGGCAATGCTGGCGAAGGCGGCCGAGACAAACTCGGCCGAAGCCGAATTTCAACTAGGGTTGATGATGGCCAACGGAGTTGGCGGACCTAAGGATGATACCGGCGCGCGCGCCATGTTCGAAAAGGCGGCCGCGCAAGACCACGCCGGCGCGCTGGATTGGATGGGCAGTTTTGCCGAAAGCGGGCGTGGCGGACCAGAGGATCGTAATGCCGCCAAAGGCTACTACGAAAAAGCCGCCGCACTCGGTAATGAAGACGCCAAGGCGGCCCTGGAGCGTCTGAAATGTCCGCTTGTGCTCAAAACCAAAAGCGGTGAGGTTTGGACTCACCTGTGCTTCTAGCGCGCCGCGCGCAGACGCCAGAGGCTTGCGGCACTTGCATCAGCTCTTGCATCATTATTCTCAAAGATCTCTGGAGTCTCTGCGCAAAATTCCTCGTCGACACACGTCCAAGCGCGCTAAACTCCTGTCAAGGACCGCTTGATGCCTTCTCGCCGCCAGCTTCATCTCGGCGCCTTCATGCGACCGGCCAGTATTCACACCGGGGCGTGGCGATATCCCGGCGCCTGGCCAGACATGAACTTCAATCTCCTGCATCTCAAAGAATCAATCCAAAAGCTGGAACGAGCGAAATTCGACGCATTTTTCATGGCCGATCACATGGCGGTGCTGAACATGCCGATGGACGCGCTCAAGCGCAGTCACACCGCGACGTCATTCGAGCCTTTCACCTTACTGTCAGCCTTGTCGCAGGTGACCGAGCGCATCGGCCTTGTCGCTACCGGCTCAACCACGTTTGACGCGCCCTATCATATCGCCCGCCGTTTCGCCTCGCTCGATCACTTGAGCAACGGCCGCGCCGGCTGGAACATCGTCACCACCTCAAATCCCGACGCCGCGCTCAATTTCGGCCTTGATGACCACGTCGAACACGGCGAGCGCTATCGCCGCGCGCGGGAATTCTACGATGTGGTGACCGGACTCTGGGACAGCTGGGCGGACGATGCTTTTGTCCGCAATGTCGAGGACGGCATTTTCTTCGATCCGGCAAAAATGCACGTGCTCAATCATAAGGGCAAATATCTCTCGGTGCGGGGCCCGCTCAATATCGCTCGGTCCGTTCAGGGCTGGCCGGTCATCGTGCAGGCCGGCGCCTCGGAATCGGGCCGGCAACTCGCGGCAGAAACCGCCGAAGCGGTATTCACCGCGCAGAGCGATCTTGCCGCGGGACGGCAATTCTACGCCGACGTGAAGGGACGCATGGAAAAGCTCGGCCGCTCACGCGAGCACATGAAAATCCTGCCGGCATGCTTCGTCGTGGTCGGCGATACCCTCGAACAGGCGCAAGCAAAACGCGGCAAACTGGACAGTCTCGTCAATTACGCCAATGCCATTGCCTCGCTTTCGATCGCGCTCGGCCACGACGCCTCGAAATTCGATCCCGACCAGCCGCTGCCGGACGACATTCCCGAGAGCAATGCGTCTAAGAGCGGGCGGGAGCGCGCTATTGCGCTAGGCCGGCGCGAGAACTTGACCGTGCGGCAGCTGGCGCAGCGGCTGGGCGGCTATTCCGGCCTCGCCATGGTCGGCACGCCACAAACGATCGCAGACGAAATGGAAGAGTGGCTGGAGACCGAAGGCTCGGATGGCTTCACCGTGATGTTTCCATATTTGCCCGGTGGGCTTGACGATTTCGTCGAGCAGGTCGTTCCGTTGCTGCAACGCCGCGGGTTGTTTCGGCGCGACTATGAAGGGACGACGTTACGCGCGCATCTTGGATTACCGCGGCCGAAAAATCGCTTCTTTGAAAATTGAGGTATCGCTTCGGACACGCGATTGCCGCAAATCCGGTCGCGCGAGCGGGCTTTAGTTCCGTCAAACGCAAAAATGTGAACGGGAACTTTCCCCGAACAATTTCGCTTCTCGTGTTGAAGCACGGAGCGGCGAAATTGCGATGCGGAATTTGAAATGGCAATTGATACGCAAGACGATAGCGCGAACCCAAGAAAATTTCGTGAATACGCGGCCGAATGCCGCCGGCTAGCGCACGTCGCCTCGGAAAAAGATCGCGCCATGCTGATCGAGATTGCCGAAGCCTGGGTGGTCTGCGCCGAAGAAGTAGAACGCGACGCCGGGCGTCGCCGCAAGCGCTAGTACTGGATACACCGTCAGTCAACGGATGGGAGAGCGAGGCTTCTGGTTTTAAGCGCGAGGCTTGCGAATTGCGGGCACCTTCGACTGGCCCTAGAGTAGTAGGCTTCCCGGAGGAAACGCGATGTCGGTTCAGAGCTTGCGCGCCTCGCCACGCGATCAATCGGACCCTATTGAGCAAGCAAGCCTGGACGAACTGCGCGCCTTACAATTAGGCCGGCTCAAGCAAGCGATTGGGCGTGCGGCACTGGTGCCGCATTACCGCAACAAATTTACCGCCGTAGGGATCGCGCCCGGGGACCTCAAGAGCGTCGACGATCTGAGCCAATTTCCGTTCACCACAAAAGAAGACTTTCGGCAGAATTACCCGTTCGGCATGTTCGCCGTACCAATGAGCGAGATCATTCGCATCCACGCATCGAGCGGCACCACCGGCAAGCCGACCGTGGTCGGATACACGCGCGCCGACATCGAGTTATGGTCGGCGCTAATGGCGCGTTCGATCCGCGCCGCCGGCGGCCGACCCGGCGACAAGATGCACGTCGCCTATGGCTATGGCCTGTTCACCGGCGGGCTCGGCTTTCACTACGGCGGCGAATATCTCGGCTGCACTGTGATCCCGGTCAGCGGTGGATTCACCGAGCGACAGGTGCAGCTCATCGTCGACTTCAAGCCGGACCTGATTGCGGTGACGCCGTCTTATTTGCTCGCAATCGCCGATGAGTTCGACCGCCAAGGGATTGATGCACGCCAGACGTCGCTGCGCATTGCGCTGTGTGGTGCCGAGCCGTGGACCGATGCCATGCGGACCGAAATCGAGCGCCGCATGAATCTTGCTGCGTTGAATGTCTACGGACTATCGGAAGTGATCGGGCCGGGCGTGGCGCAAGAATATGGGGACAGCAAGGACGGCCTGACGGTTTGGGAAGATCATTTTTTTCCTGAAATTATCGACCCGGCAACCGGCAAGACGCTGCCCGACGGCGCAGAGGGCGAGCTGGTCCTCACGTCGCTGACCAAAGAGGCCATGCCGGTCATTCGCTACCGCACTCGCGACCTCACGCGGCTATTGCCCGGGAACGGGCGCGCTATGCGCCGGATGGATCGCATCAAAGGGCGCAGTGACGACATGCTCATCATTCGCGGTGTCAATGTGTTTCCCAGTCAAATCGAAGCGGCGCTCGCCCAGGAAGAGGCGTTCGCACCGCACTATATTTTGGAAGTGACGCGGCCGGGCCGGCTCGATGAACTGGAGGTCATCGTCGAGACCAGGACCGTCGTCGCGTCCGACGCGGCGGCAATATTGTCGGATCGCGCCGTGCATCTCATCAAGTCGCAGGTCGGAGTTTCCACCAAGGTGCGCGCGGTAGCGCCAGGCAGCGTTGAACGATCACAAGGCAAAGCCAAACGCGTGATCGATAAAAGACCGCGCCAGTAGGACGAGACAGCGATGGTGCTTTTAGATCAATCTGCCCGAAGCGAGGCCTCCGTCGTTTTTGATCGTGCCGGCCTGCCGCGCGAGGTCGTAGCAGCATGGCTCGATTGCGATGATGCCGTCACTGCCGACTATCGCAGGGATGCGGAGAAGTTTTCGCGGCGCTGGACAGCCGGCGCAGAGCTTTTAGCGCAGCTGCCGACGAAACCAAATCGTTCGGACGCACAAAGAGCGGCAGTGGCGGCGATTGCCGAACGCGACTGCGCCACACGCGGCAGATTTCTCGATGTTCATGTCGAGACGGTCTATCGCCGCCTGACCGAAAACCTTTCGAAATTCAAACGTGTCGACGATTTGGTACGCGATGCGGCGGCGGCCGTGCCAGGCCTGGTGCCGGATGAAAGCCAGCTTGCTCGCAACAATAGCTTGCAGCAAAAGGAAAAAGATGGCCTTGAAATCGATCAAGGCCTATTTCTGTCGCGGGCGCTAGGCCACGAGCAATGCGGCATGCATTTGTGCCATGCCATGCTGCTGCCGCGGCCGGAGGCGGCGGAATTTAGTCGGCACTTTCAGCAAACGGCGAAGATCGAATTTGCAGGCGCCACGCTTGAGCGGCGCGGCAAGGCGGCGCAAGTCATCATGCGCAATCCGCGGTTTCTCAATGCCGAAGATGAGACGACCATTGACGGGCTGGAAACTGCGATCGATGTCGCGACGCTGGATCCGGCGACCGATATTGCGATCCTGCGCGGCGATATCGTCGAGCACACGAAGTATCGGGGTCGCCGGCTGTTCTCCGCAGGCATCAACCTGACGCATCTGTATCAAGGCAAGATTGCCTATCTCTGGTACATCAGGCGTGACATGGGGCTCGTCAACAAGCTCTTCCGCGGCATTGCCCGGCGCGATGCCAGCCCCGACGAGCTATCCGGTGCAACAACCGAAAAGCCGTGGATCGGCGTTGTCGAAGGGTTCGCGATCGGTGGTGGTTGCCAGCTTTTGCTGGCACTCGATTACGTGCTGGCGGCGAGCGATGCCTATATGACGCTGCCCGCGCGCAAGGAAGGCATCATTCCGGGGGCGGCAAATCTGCGGCTGTGGCGCTTTACCGGCGATCGCATCGCTCGCCAAGCCATCCTTTATGGTCGCCGTCTCGACTGCGACACGCCGGAAGGACGCTTGATTTGCGACGAGATCGCGGCTCCCGCGGCAATCGATGACGCGCTGGAGCGGGTCGTCGATGGCTTCACCAGTTCGGGCGTCGTCAGCGCCGCCGGCAACCGGCGGGCATTGCGGGTCGCCGAAGAACCGCTCGATACGTTTCGCCGCTATATGGCCGTCTACGCGCGCGAGCAGGCGCTGTGCCATTTCAGCCCGGCGCTCATCGCAAATCTTGAGCGCAATTGGAACGCACACCAGCGAGCGGGCTAACTCTGTAAGCTTTATGCAGTGGACAACAAAGCCGCCGGGGATTGGGCATACCGACGGCTTTGCCTACGTCCCCGACGCGCGTCGTGGCTTTCCCATGTCGCCGTCTTACGGATAACGCTTGGGTCGATGCCGAAACCGACAAACAACTTTATTACATGCGCCGCGGAGGTATGTTTAACCAAAGCAATGTTTCAAACTCATAATCGCACTCGTCACACACCCAGGTGTGACGAACGTTATTGTGTTTGAGAAATTCCGAATATGTGGGTGCGCTCAGTAATTCGTCACATTTTGGGCAGCGGCATTGCGCGAAATACCATTCATAAATGTGGCTTCTGGGCGCGGTGATGCGGGGCCTCATGCAGAAACCTTCCGAAACTCAAATTGCCCCAGCCTTTTTGATAGTTGCACCAGTGCTTTCAATATTTCTTGAATGATATCCGGCGCATTTTATCGGTCACAAAGGTTAATTCTCGGGGCTTGGGCCTGGCCGACTGCATCGAACCACGGCGCCGCGGGCTCACCGGCATGCGCTTTTCAAATGATCGCGCCCACACAACCGTGCGGCCTGGGCAAATGAAGTTACTCGTGGTCAGTCCCACAAACCAATCAAGATTTCCCGCCCGGAATTGGTTACTGCGCGGCGAAAGTCATCGCCTTGAAGCGATTTTTCTGGTCGTCGCTTAGTCCGCTTTCAAAATCTTCCAGCGCAACCTGAATAGATAAAACGGCGCGCCAGGTGGCATCAAGCCGCGCTTCGATTGCCTCCAATCGGGCGACCGCCGATTGCGGCATGGAGTTCGGACAATGCGCCGCAAGGTCGCTCGCCGCTTTGCTGAATGCCTGTTTCACATCAGCCAATGCGGCACGCTGCTGCTCGGTCGGCTGGACCGATTTGTCGATCTGATCGATCGACCAATCGGTCGCCGCGGAGGCAGTCCCGCAGGAGCGAAGATCCGTCTTTTCGCTCGACACGACCAGGGTTTTAGTCGCAGCCCGGCCAGCTAACCGTGATTGCTGTTCACGCGTCAGCGATTGCTCAAGATCCCGCAGCGGCTGGTGGATGATGTCGACCGCCATCGTCAGGACTTCAATCTGGGAGTCCATCATTTGCAGGCGCACGATCGGCTGCTCGGGGATGTCGGTCGGGCAAGATTTGGCGAGATAGCCGGCTGCGGCGCCGATCGCACCGCCGAGCCGCTGCACGCGCTCCATCTGTTCCGCGGTTGGCCGGATTTCCGCCATAAGGCGCCCGACTATCGCATTAGCATCGATGGATTGGTGACATTGATCGCGGCTGTGATCCGCGGGCGCGGAAGCGAAGGCCGTCGTGAAAATCGCGTCGTATCCGAAAGGCCACGGCGACGAGGATGTCGGCCAGAAGATATTCTGGAAAATCGCGGGCAGCGCCCGATCCGGATAGAGCAGCGCCAGCGTTACCTGCCGCTGCGTTTCATGACGGCCAACATCATTACGCCCAACGTCATTGGGATTGCCGTGCATATACAAGGGGTGATGATGGTGCCGATGCCCGAAAAGCGGCACTCCAAGATGCAATGGCCCGATCCGCAGGCCGAAAGCCGCCGCGGGCGGAGAAGCAAAAAGAATAATCGTTAATGCTGCAACTGCGAAACCAGCGCCGGCTTTCCGCATGATTCGGCACCTGAAAGAGTGGTGAAAATGAGCCCTACTAACGCGTACTGGTACCGGCAAGTTCCATCCGCTCGCGCATATTTGCGGGCTCGCCTTGGCGCTTGTTGCCGAGACGCAACAGCGGGACGAGCACAAAAGCAAAAGCGGTAAAAGCCGCCGAAATCAAGACCAGCGGCGGCAACGCGCTGTGGAAAGCGTGCGTGTAGAGGAACGAGCCGACATTGTCGGCGAGCGTGCCGGCAAAATTGATGATGGACATCAGTACGGCGAATGAGAATCCTTCCGCGCGAGGCGGGCAATAATCGGCGGCGAGCGTCAGTGTCGCGACTGTGGTCAGCATGGCGGAAAATCCGGCACAAAAGCTGATTATTGCTGCGGCGATCTCGTTCCAGAAGAAGAGGTAGCCGAGCCCGGCCAAGGTGCCGAAGGCGATGCTCAGGTTGAGAAGGGTTTTAAGTGTCAGGCCTTCAAAAAATGGCCGATAGAGGAGGGCGCCAAAAACCCATCCTGCGGCGGTAACCGATCCCAGCACGCCGATATAGGCCTGTGAGAAACCGAGGTCGTCGGTCATGTGGTAGTACAGCGGCGTGCTCAAGCCGGGGCTGAAATAGTAGAGAAACAAAAACATCGCTACGATCCACAGCTCGCGCCGGCGGAACGCGGTCAGGAGGCCGCGCAGCGTGTTTCTCATTCCGGCCAGATCGATTCCGACTTTTTTCTCGGGCACGAGAAAGAAAGTGCCGGCGATCACAGCGCACGGCGCGATCGCGATAATGGCGGCTGCGGCGTGCAAAGCACCTTCCGGAGCAAGGTGCTGCACGAGTTGACCGCCGACAATAGCGGCAACCATTGCGGCGATGTTGAACCAAAGCCATTGCTGGTTGACGAAGGTCCCGCTTTCTTTGAGCCGCTGGCCGTTTTCGACCAGAACCGCGCCGCATAGTGTCGAGGAAATCGCCATCGCGTAAGCCGTGAGCATCAGTGCGAAGGCAAGATCGCCCGGCGCATCGAGCTGCGTAACCCATAAATAGCCGACAGTCGCAGCGACATTGGCGATGATCAGATAGCTTTTGCGCCGATAACCGAACAGGGGGACGAAATCGGAAATGAGCCCGTAAACCGGCTTGATGATCCACGGCAGATTGAACAGGGTGATGAAGGCGGTGACCTGAACCGGCGTCCATCCATGCACTTGTTTGAGAAAATAAGTGAGCGGTTGAGAAATCAGGCCGACGATTTGGCCCAAGCCTTCGACGAGATAGACCAAAGCGAAAAAAATCAGCAGACGTCTTGTCGTGTCTTTTTCGCCCGGCGCGATATTACCGCCGGCCGAATCGGAGGGGTCGTTCGTAGGCGCACTCGGCGCGGCGTCCGGCATGATCTCTTATTAGCTGGCCGCGTGGCCGGCGTCAGCGGCCAAGGTTTCGATTCCGAGCTGTTTTACGATTGTCTCAACGATGTCGCGGGGACGCGGCACGATGGAAACCGTGACTGGCCGTTCATCAGCAGTGGGTTCCTCGAGAGTCTTGAATTGGCTGTCGAGCAGTGTCGTCGGCATGAAATGATCGGCGCGAGCCGCAACGCGCCGGGC
>Ga0306923_10001034_pt1 | contig 23924 bp, 33 predicted proteins | sample sta12Can44000108_FD_203841 | JGI IMG/M metagenome (GOLD analysis project Ga0306923, IMG submission 203841) | Lab enrichment of tropical soil microbial communities from Luquillo Experimental Forest, Puerto Rico - statanox.12C.anox.44.000.108 (v2)... | ecosystem: Environmental > Terrestrial >... | reverse complement strand
CGGTGTGGCATCCAGCAGCGTCGCCACATGCTCGAGAACCTGACGCGGACTGTATTGGGTCGCATCGAACCGCAGCTCAACTGCCGGCGTGACGCTCTCGGCGGTTCCGCAGCCCACTATGACGGCACTGTCGATCTCCGGTGCGAGAAAGACACTTGCGACGAAGCGCCGGCACAGCAACCCGTCCGGCTCGGCAAACAGTCGGGCGCTCTCGATGCGGATGACGCCGTTGTCGGGGAAGACGCTTCTAACGTCGACACCGGTGCTGACCTCCCTGCCGACGGGCGCGTCGTACGTCATCCGATCCCCCGTTCTCGGTGACAGTCAATTTGCCGGCATCAGTTGGGTGCTGCCCCTGAAAATCAGGGTTGACCGAGTTCGTCCATGGCCGCTTTCCCGCCGTCGTGGAACCCGTGCATCACCGGGTTGTCTTGAGGCATCATCTGGGCAACGAACACCGCGGCGTAGACGACGCCATACGCCAGCGCATAGGATCCGCTGTAGATCATCCGCGAGGCGGTCTGCAGCATGTCGGACCCAGCTCCCGCAGCCGCCTCCGACGGGGCGGCGTGCCCCGAAGCTCTTCCCGCTACATCCTTCGCTGCCGCGGGAGCCGACCTCGTCGCGGGCTCGCGGGGAGGGGTCGTGCTGGTCGTGACCGCCATTGTCGTTATCCTCCAGAACGGGACCCGGATTGCATCACCTGCTGAGATTAGCACGCATTTTTTCAAATCCGCAATCAGTGACACCGGACCACCGACCCCTGTGGTCGCTATCTCGCTTTCAGCAGGCCGCGTTATTCAGCAGCGAGGCTATCCTGTCACAGAGGGCAACGGCGTGGGCGATCGCGTGGAAGCCGTCAAGACCGCTCGGTGGGGCAGCCAGATGAAACCAATCGGAACCGCCGAGCTGCGGAGCCCAGATTTGACGCGTTTCCAAAAGATAGACGCCATAGAGAACCCCGAACCTCTTCTCTCCATGCGATGTCAGCGCCTGCTGCACGGTATAGGCCCCAAGCACCGCGTTCATGACCACAGCGATTTCGATCGGAGCCGTCCGATAGATCGGTCCAGCCGGGGCTCTGTTGACGACGTCGACCGAGTCGGCGACGAACTCCGACAGAAGCGCCACCAGCAGGCTGGAAATGGCAAGCAGCGCGATCGCCAACCCCGTGCTCATCGCAGCGCCGCTCTGTTCGGACGGGTTGGGCGCTGCGGCCGGGGCCTGCAAGGTCCGCGCCCTTGCTCGCTGCGCGATGCGAGCCATTGCGGCAGCGTAAAGGATCAGGAGCAGGACGCAGAGACCGATGGAGATTTCCCCCACATAATCGATGGACATCTGCGGCGTCGGCAGATGGCGGCGAGACTCGGCGTAGATCGACGGTAGGAATACGGCGACGGACGCGATCATCAGGCTGGCGCCGACATCCTGTGCGCGCTCCATGGAGAACCGGATCCGGCCGAACCGCAGTCCGGCGACCACCATGGCCGCCCCATTTAACGACGAGAATGTTGCTGACTATGGCTCCGGTCCAAGCTGCCTTGGCCAGGGGGCCCAAGCCGTTGCGAATAGCGATCAGCCCAAAGATCAGTTCGGGAAGGTTGCCGAACCCGGCATTCATCATGCCGCCCCAGGTCACACCGATCCGGCCGGGCAGCTGCTCGGTCGCAGTGCCGATCCAAGCCGAGGTCACGATCAAGCCGAGCACGGAAAACCAAAAAAGAAGCAGTTCGTTCTGCCACGCCGGGACGTAGTTGAGGGCGAATGACAAAGGAATGAAGACCGCCAGCCAGTTGATCTTCTGTCGAGCAAGCTCCCTCATTTAACACCTTCGACAAAAGAAGGGTCTCAGGTAACATTCGAGATTACATTGACGACGAAACCGATGATCGCGGTAACGAAGAGAAACGAAAAGATCGCATGCATAAGAGTGACGCGGCGTATCCTCACCGAGGTGACGGTGACGTCGGACGTCTGATAACACATTGCGATCGTAAAAGAGTAATACATGAAATCCCAGAAGTCCGCCGTCTCACGTTGGGGAAACTCAAGCCCCCTATGATAGGTTAGTTTGCCGTCGACGAGCGTGTCGTCATAGTAGAGACGCGCGTAGTGAAGACCAAAATAAATGTGAGCTAGAAGCCAGGAGAGGATGACCGCGAGAAGCGATGTCGTCATGTGCAGATTGACGACCCAGCGCGGCCGGCCGCTCGGATGGTTGAGCATCGCGGCCACCCCGGCGAGACTGACTACCGACAGCGCAATGACGACGATCAGTGTGAGCAAGCTGTTCGGCTCACCGTGGCGTGATACCTCGGCCGCATCCTCGGGTGAGGCCCGTCTCATCAGGGCGCCGGTCAGCACCAAATAAACGCCTACGCCAAGATTGTATGGTATCAGCAGCTTGAGCTCGTCGGGCAGGCTCCTGGTCAGCAGATAGGCGACGACGATGACGACGACCGTGGCGACGATCCTGCCCTCCCGCCTGATGAGCCACGGCAAATTGCTGCCAGGGGATTGCGAGATCGGCTCCATCTCTCCGCCTCCGTCGCGCGGGCGCCGATCTTACTGTGGGTGCAGCGCATCACAAAAGCGGAGGACTGAAAGCCCGACACCATCTGATCGGGTTGCGCAACAAGCCGAGGGACAAGCAAGGTGTGGAAGCCCTTGGGCCCCCGGGGGTAATGCCGCCATGTTGTAAACGGCTATGATCGGATCACGGCCGATCGGCGACCCATGACGAGGCATGAACACGATCGACTTTTCCGGCTTAGGGCGCCGATCGGTCTTCTTTCGGCAGGGCACGGACTGGCACAAATCATCGCGTGTCATCCGCCGCGGGCGAAACCTCAGTATAGCGTAAATCGGGCCGCGCTAATCATTAGGCTCGGCCCCCTCTCGAATAAGGCTGGAGTTCGCCGCGGTCGACCATATCTATCAGCTCGGCCGATATGTCCGCATCCTCGCTGTCGAGCACATAGAAGCATCCTCGCTGTCGAGCACATAGAAAAGGTCACGCAGCTTGCGCTTGCGCCGGTCGATCTCGTAAATGAGATAGCCCAGCGCGAGCGCGCCCAATACCACCGAAACGACCTCGCCTACTCTGTCAAACATATTGGCTCTCCCGCTTCGGCCTTACCCGCCAATGACGCGCGGCACCTTGTGGAGGAGGATTTCGACCGTACCGAGAATCCCCTCGCGGCGAAGTTCGCTGCGAATGTCCGCCTACAGACAGGGAGATTGACGGTGTATGCGCAGAGACCGGGCAAACGCCTGCAGCGCGTCAGCGGCTGCCTTGGCGTGCGCAATATACCAAGATGAAGGCGGAAGCCGTAGAACCCGGCATTGCCATACTGCTGTATGGCCTCCAGGTCCTGCACGGTGATTATCGGATCACGACCGATCAGCGACCGATGCCGCTGGATGAAATCGCGCGATTTTTTCCTGCTGAGGATATAGATCGGATCTTCCTTGTGCGGTCGGTGGACGAGGGCAAAATTGTGGCGCAACACCCGGCGTGCTACCAAATTCCACCCCGAATCGATGATAAAAATGCGAAAGCGCGGCGGCCCGGACGACTTCGAATTGCGAGGGCGGGTGCGCGCCGGCACCTCGATGACTGTACCTTCTTCTATTGCCGGCTGGTCCTGCGACACCGACCCGGCCGCACGCCAACCCCGCACTCCGGTTGACAGGGCAGTTGCTACCTCGTCCCGCCTGTCGGAAGGTCTCGCCAAAGCGTAAGTCGCAGGTGACGCCGCATTTTTGCGCCCGCCGCCCCTTCCGGCCCGGGTCGCCGGGGCGGTCCCAATCCCGGCGTGACTTTTGCCATGACTATGCCTCCATCCTCACAATCAACGCAGCGCCACCGGCACTCTCAATCGGCAGCAGCGGCCAATTCCCGATAGGGATGCAATGTACCGAGGCGATCCATCGCCGCAATAGTCCCTACCGGCGCCGGGTCGGCGTGACGTAAGAGATCCACAGGTGCGGGCTGCGCACCGTCCACGAGGAGGAAGCCGCTCTGACGCAGCTGGGTCTCGAACTGATGCCCGTTCGGCTTCGAGCAGCGCGACCTTGCGCATTGGCCATAAGCCATTGGCCAGCGCCCCCAGTGCCGCGACGTTATTGGTCACCACCGATGCGCCTATGCCGCGCGCGTCGCGTCGAATTGCAGCTCGATGGCAGGCGCGGGTCCCGGCGCGATGAGCACGCCCTCGATCTCGGGCGCCTGAAAGGAGCGCGCGACAAAGCGGCGGCACAACGGGCCGTCCGGATCGGCATACATTTGCGCGCTCTCGATCCGGATGATGCCGTCTTCGGGAAACAGGATCCTTACGTCGAAACAGGAGGCCGCGTCAGCGTCGGCAGCCTGATATTCCATGAGCTCGTCCCCGTAATCGGACTCGGTACCGCGACGCTGCCCGTGAACAGCGCAGTCCGGGAGTTCGGGCGCCCGGTTACTCAGCCGTCGTCCAGCTGATCTGCGGCTTCTCGCCCGCCGTCACGAAACCCCTGCATGATCGGGTTCTCTTGGGGTAGCGATTGGGCGATGAACACTGCGGCGTAAACCACGCCATAGGAACAGCACATATGAGCCGGTGTAGGTCATGCGCGAAAGCCACTGCATGGCATCGAACCCCGCACCGCCCGCCGACGGCTCGCCCTCGCCGCTAGTCTCAGAGGCCGTCGTCGCGGCGTCCCGCATTGCCGCGGCGACCGATCGCATCGCAGCCTCGTCGGTGGCCGTCGCCTTGGTCGCCGTGCCCACTGCCATCCCGAGATTCCCTCTCCGGTTTGACGCAACGTCGACTAAAGCTAACACGGGTCTTCTTAAACCGGCAAGCTGAGGCCCGGTTTGCAATAAAATGTTAACAAATACGCGCCCGCCGGGCCGAAATCACAACACTCGCATCGAACCCACCGGCGGCGGTGCTCAAATCCCCATAACGTAAACGCGCCGCACCGGCGGAGCCCTTCCGGCCCGCGGTTTCCTCCCCCGAGGCTTCTCGAATGCCTGCCGCCGGAGCGCGTGGCGATGTCCTCAAGCGGCAGGCATCCAAGAAGCCTCGATGCGGGTCCGTCGTCCACTCCACCGCGATCCAGGATCGCGACGGGGCCGGTTGGGTGCTCGACAAGATCCGCAGCCGCGTTCCTTGGCTCGAACTGATCTGAGCTGATGGCGGCTGACACAGGTGCCATTGCACGCAAGGAGATCGTCAAGCGGAGCAACGACATGAAGGGCTTCGTCATCCTGCCGTGCCGCCCGGAGCGCACCTTCTTTCGCTATCCGACGCTGAAGAGACCGTCGCCGGCAGGCGCCGCCAGTCGAGATTGAGGCGAGTGTAGAATTTATTTCGTAAGTGTGATCTGGTTCACACTGGGACCAACCAGGTCGCCTCATGATAATGAGCGAACAAGCGTGGAGGAATGGCTATGCTGACTATCGACATCATGCGTGAAATGTGGCCGCACGGCGATACGAAGATCCCTGGATTGGTCGCTGGCATCGCCGCCGCTGCTCCAAGCGTTTTTCCCAAATATGGCCTAACGTCAGATCTGCTTATTGCGCACGCAATGGCGCAATTTAGCCACGAGTGCGGGGCCGGCAATGAAGTCGTCGAGAACTTGAATTACTCGGCTCAGGGGCTCATTAACACGTGGCCGAAGCGGTTCGATGCGGCGAAAGCCGCCCAGTTCGCGCATGATCAAGAGAGAATCGCCAACGAGGTCTACAATGGCCGCATGGGTAATCGTCCGGGCAGCGAGGATGGCTGGAATTACCGAGGCCGAGGTGGCAGCCAAGTAACGGGACGCGAAGGCTATACTAAACTTGGCGAGAAGAATGGTCTCCCACTGATTGACAAGCCTGACTTGGTCAACGACCCGCAAAATTTTCTCGAGTGCGCCGTCGCGGATTTTATAATTTGCGGCTGCCTTCCGTTTGCAGAGGACGACGATGTTAGCGGCGTCACGTTCCACTTGAACGGAGGGCTTATAGGACTGCAGCAGCGCACAGAATGGCTTGCGCGTTGGAAGGCCGCGCTTACGGGCGGAGCGGCGCACGGAACCGTTTGGGTGCAGCAATCGCTGAACAAACTCGGTGCCGAGCCGCCGCTTATCGTCGACGGCTCGTTCGGGTTTGCGACTGTGGCGGCCGTGAAAGCATTTCAGCAGACAAAGGGTCTAGACGTAGATGGTAAAGTCGGTCCGCAGACTGTAGCGGCGATTGAACAGGCACTTCCTGCGGGATAGCGGTCAATAAGCGCCATGCGACTCTTTGGAGGTCGCTTGGTTCGAGCGCGTCGCTCAAAATGCAGGGCACAACCGCCGTTGGCGCCAGCGACCTCCTCCGCGGAGCGATCGGTGCATTGACCTTCAAATACGTCAAAGCACGGCCCAGCCATCGACCCTTTTCGCGCACACGCGCGCGCCGGGATCCATGCATTCCACCCGACGCGCGCCCGCCGCATCGCGCGGCTCGCGCCGGAGCCGACGGCGATCCCTCCTCGGGTACGGCGCTTGACGATCGCGAACCCGAGCCTTTACGCTAGCAGCCCTTGAATCAGCGCTTCGCCATTGATCTCATCGGTCTTTGCCCGAAGCGCGGAGCATTGGTCGACCATTTGCTGTGCACTTGGCGGTAGTAGGCTAGTGCCGATCAGTCATTGCGCGTGAACTGGATAGATTGGATCGAGCGCATCGTGTCTTCATCGATCTCGTTAATGCCCAGCGTATCGGCTACCACCGAGCGCCAACCATTACTCAACACAACCCACAGGCACTTGCCCGTATGGTAGCCATTGCTGTCCGAAAATCCGCAGTCCACGACAGCTTTTAGGCCCTGCCAGCCCGGCCCCACGATCGGTTCAGCCGGATATGTGTCGGCCCTCCTTTTGGCAATCCAGCCGTCGTCTTTCCTGTAGAAGATTCCCCGCTCGACGGCGACCGTCTCGAGACTACCGCGAAATAACTCGAAGGCAATGAGATAGTTGTCGGAGCGGGCACCCTTGCCGACCAGCGCGACGCAATTTTTGTTACCGCGGCAGTCACGGACGACCCGGCGGTTGCTCGGGTAGGAAAACGCTATGCCGAGACCGCGGTCCCCAAATGTGAGCCATTCGGCCTTTCTTGCTCCGGCCGATTGCGTGCTCAAGTCGCGCGCCTGGGCGAGCGTCTCGTTCGAACCAATTCCGACGGCGAAAATCAGGATCAGACTAATCTGCAGCGCGCGGCGCAAACGGGCCGGCAAGATGCGTCGGACCTGCCCGAGGGAGCAGCCCGCTGAGCGGGGCTTCGGTTCGATATCTCCGGGCGCGCCGCTACTGAGCGCGTTCGCTCTCGGTGGTTCGATGCTCCGCTCGGCGCCTCGCAACATCCGTAGCGTCCTCGGGTCCGGTTTGTTTAACACCAATGTCGCTGTCATGGCCTTCCCTATCATAGTTGTTCTCGATGTGTATGGCATGCCGCCAAGGGCAAGGATCTAGCCGAAGGGTAGCCGACAGGACGTGGCCACAGACCACGACGCCGTCCGTCCGATGCTTAGATATCAATAGCACTTGCTTCTATTTTCGGCGTCGGCCTCAGGCGCAACCGCGCGTAGAGGCTGGCGGCATCGAAATAAAATGCTGTTTTAGAACATAGATTGCGATCGGAATCGAGTATCGGCTTTCTCGCAGTAAGGTCGGCATTGTACCACGTTATTGTGTAATGTCAATATAAAGATTGCGATAATGCATACATGGCGGGAATCGCAAATTTATGCTGGTCGACAGCCAAGGACTGCCGATGCGGGTCGTCGTCCAATCTGCCTCGATCCAGGACCGCGACGAGGCCGTACGCAGCCTATGTCGGCTTCTACATCTACAGTTCTGTTATGGATAATCGCAATTCATGCGCAGGAGAGCTTGCATCGGGCCCATATTGGGTGCGCGCGGTTTCGGGCATCAAGAGCGCAAGTACGCCGAAGGCCACACCAGCGGCGACGGCTCCCTCCAGGAAGGCAGCAGAATATCCGAGATGATCAGCAATCAACCCGGCGACCAATCCGCTTGCCGACGCGCCAATACCCTGCGCCATCGCGACGGCTCCCTGAGCCACATTGTAGCGTCCTGTGCCACGCATCAGATCGGCCAGGACGAGGGGCGTGATCGCGCCGAAAATCCCCGCCCCAACCCCCTCCAGCAGTTGCACTCCGATCAGCCACGTGGCGGCGTTCGTAGAACGTGTAGAGTGCCGCCCGTAGCGGCAATATGCCGAAGCCTATCAGCAGGATTGGCTTGCGCCCCCAAGTGTCGGCCGTGTGGCCGACCAAGAACGCGATCGGCAGCATGATGATCTGGGCGGCGATGATACAGGACGACATCATGGCCGTACCCCACGCGGGATGCGCGAGCGCGAGCTTCTGGCCGACAAGCGGCAGCAGCGGTGCATTCGCGAAGTGGAACAGCATTGCGCATCCCGCATAGACGAGCAGCAGGCGGCAGGTCAGCAGAACCGACAATCCAGCGGGAGTGTGTTCCTTGTCGTCGGTCGGCTCTCCGCCTCTTGCTCGGTCATGGTCGATTGCAGCGGCGGGGATAGAGAGTACCGCGACCGCTGCGAGAACAGCGAAAATCGGTACGAGCATGAACACCGCGCGCTGTGAGATCGCCCATCCGACCGCACCGGCCGCAGCTGCGATGGCAACGTTACCGGCATGGTCGAAGGCGGCGTTGCGGCCCATCCGGCGAGCCAATTGGCTCCGCCGGTAAAGGCCGAGCGTAATCGCCGCGACGGCCGGGCCAAAGACATCGCCGACAACCGCAATTGCGCCGTTCGCGATCATTACGATCCAGAATGACGGTACAAGAAAGATCGCCGTCGCTCCGACCGCCAAAACGAACAAGGCCACTACGATCAACGCCCCCTTGGCGCGTGATATCGATGACTGCGCCGACGAACGGCTGCAACACCAGCCCGAGCCAGCCACCCACCAGCGTCACCAGCCCGACGCTGGCTTAGCTCCAGTGCTGGTTAGTGACCAGAAATACGTTCAGATATGGCCCCAATGCCCCGCGCACGTCTGCGAGCAGGAAGTTCAGCGCGTCGAGCGAAGTCGGATTGAAGCGGGAAGCGGACCGTGTCGGGAGCACGACGGCGGGGTCGACTACAGCCATAGCCACAGCGTCCCCAGTGCCAGGGTGAGAAGCGCCAGCGGCGCTCCGACCTTGAAGTAATCCCAAAAGCCAATCACGATACCATTCGCGGCCGCGCATTGGACGACGATCAGGTTGGCAATCGAGCCGAGCATGGTGAAGTTGCCGGCGAGGGTCGAGGCCATCGCACCGTGAGCCACGCCGTACGTTGATCCGACAGCGAGACCACAAACGGCTTCAGCAGCAATACTGCCGGCACATTGCTGACGAGGTTCGAGAGGATCGCCGTCAACCCGCTCAGAACGGGCACACGGTCGAGATGTAGGCGCTCAACCAACGCTGCGAGATCACTATTCAGCAGCGTGCGCTCGCCGCCCGCGACGATGATGAACAGGCCGGTGAACATCAGCAACAGCGACCAGTCGATCTCGGCGTAGACGCGCTCACTCCTGACCCGTCGCGTAAGCAGCAGGGGCGCGCCGATGACAATCGCCGCCTTGGCCGGCGGTTGGCCGGCAAAGAGCAGCACCAGCAAACCCACCGTCCCGGTGAGCGCCCGGATCACCATCACCCGGTCGATGCCGGGCCTCGGGGGGTCAGGCTCCAACCGTTCGCTACTGGCGAGGCCGTGACGATGGAGCAGCGCGATCAAAACGGCCGTCAGCACGATCCCGATGAGCGCGACAGGCCCGAGGACGGCGGTGAAGTCGCCGTAGCCGATGTGGGAGAGGCTGCCAACGATCATGTTTTGCGGGTTCCCCGTGATCGTTGCAGTAGAACCGACGTTCGAAGCCATCACGACCGCGAGTAGGTAGGGAACCGGGTTTCGCCGCGACGACCGCGCGAGTTCGATGACCAGCGGGGCCAGTACAAGGCAGATCGCGTCGTTGACCAGAAAGGCCGAAAGAACGCCGGCAATGGCGGTGATCGCGGCCAATCGCATCAGCGGCCGGTGTGACCGGCGCATGACCCAGCCACTCGCCGACGATAGAAAGCCCGACAGGCGCAGATGCGCCACCACGATCATCATGCCGAGTAGCAAGGTCAGGGTGTCGAGATCGACCGCCCGGTATGCTTCGTCGAGAGGCAGTGCGCCGCAGGCGACCATCAACGCGGCACCGACCAGGGCGATGCCGGCACGATCAAGCGCCAAGCCGGGAATCCGACCAATCGCGAGCGTGACATAGCTCGATGCGAAGATCGCCGCCGCCGCTATCCATCCGAAATCGCGCTCGACATTGGGCTGCCCGAGCAGCGCCGGGGCTATGCCGGCACCGAGAGCGACCAACACCACCGCCGCGACGAGGATGAGGCTGACTCGGTTCGACCGAAGTCTCCGCTGCGGTGAACCTTCGGCGTCGCGCGGATCAGCCGCAATGGGTAGTCTCTCGCCGCCCCTAATGGTGGCGATAACGGTCGACATCTCGGACATTCCGGGGTCGGTCGGTACCGCGTCAACGCGGCGGAGGCGGAGGAGGCCCGCGACGGCCCAGCTCCGGAGGTCCGGGCTGTATCTCGGCAAGCTGCGCGGCACTCGGGCCGACCTGTCGCGCCTCAATAACCTTGCCGAGCGAGCTAGCCATGCCCTGACCGGTCACATATAGCGGTTGACCGATCGCGAGTTGCGACGAAAGTCGGTCGGCTTCTTCAGGCGGGAGACGGATATTGGTGCCATCTTCGAGCAGCACGCCGTTCAGGTCGCCGCGTGGGCCGTGCAATTGGGTCTTGATGTGACCGGTCGCCTGCAAGGGCTGTCCGGTGTCGCGAGGGCCGGGTGGCCCGGTGTCGATAACGGAAAGGTGCGTAGCATTATTGGTGACCGATACCGCCTCGATGAATGCGATCTGCCGAGCCTTCAGGCCCCGTACGGTGATCTGGTCGCCAGGCTTGATCGCGAATACCAATTGCTCGCCGAGATGCGGCGGCAGGTGCACCTGGGTGCCGTCATCGAGGATTACGCCGTCGACCCCACCGCGCGGGGTCAGGCTGTATTGAGCGACTTTGCCCTGGATCGCCGGGAACTGATCCGCATCATGGACCGCCACACCTTGTCCGAGGGCCGCGGTCTCCATCCCGGTGGCCAGCAATCCGGCCGCGAGAAATATGTCCCTTGCTTTCATCTCACCCTCGGTGGCTGTGTCCACGACTAAGGGCAAGGGCTATGCCAGGTAATAAGATATTGTATTTATTATAGTTTATCCGAGTGTGCTGTTGGGTTGTCGTCCGCATTTCGGACTGCTTCCGTCCGCTTTGCGGACGAGTCGAGACCGTAGCGTCCGATTTTCTCATGGAGTAACTGGCGACGAATACCGAGCCTCTCCGCTGCTTGCGTACGATTGCCCTCGGTTGCGGCGAGCGCACGTGCGATCATTTCCCGCTCTAATCGGCTCACAGAATCCGGCATGGTCCCGGACAGCCAATCGGTATCAGGGGCCGGACGACTATCGCCGAGGAAACGGAGATCGATTGACGTCACAGTGGGCCGGCGCACGAGTGCCGCGACCCGTTCCATCGCGTTGTAGAGTTCTCGTACATTGCCGGGCCACCCGTGTTCGAGCAGTCGTGCGGCTGCGTCGGCGGAGAGGCGCTTGGGCTCACCGCTCCCGGCGGCGAGTGCCAGGAAATGCTCGGCGAGGGGTACGATGTCAGCGAGACGCTCGCGCAATGGTGGCAGCGGCAACGGTACCACTCCCAGGCGATAGAACAAATCCTCGCGGAACAATCCTTCATGCACGAGGCGAGGCAGATCGCGATGGGTCGCGGCGACCACGCGGACATCCACCGGGAAGGGCTTACCGCCAACCGGGGTGACCTCGCGCTCCTGCAAGACCCGCAGCAACTTGGCTTGCATCGCCTTGTCCATGTCGCCGATTTCGTCGAGGAACAGCGTGCCGCGATCGGCCTCGCGGAAGGACCCGGGCCGGTCGGCGACGGCTCTCGTAAAGGCTCCACGAACGTGACCGAATAACAGGCTCTCCAGAAGTTCGGCCGGGATCGCGGCGCAGTTGACCGCGACGAACGGAGCCTTCGAGCGTTTCCCGTGTCGATGAATGGCTTGGGCAACGACTTCCTTACCGGTGCCGGTTTCGCCCGTGATCAGCACAGTCGCATCGCTGTCGGCGAGGAGCCCTATCGTCTTCTGGACCTCGCGCATAACCGCACTAATGCCGATGAGGTCATCCGCGTAATCGCTTGTAGCTGTCGGTTGCGCTGTTTCCCTGGTTGGTAGTACCCGGCCTAGCAGCGCGCTCAAATCGGCACGCCCTATCGGCTTAGCGAGATGATCGGCAGCGCCGAGCCGCATCGCCTCAATAGTGTTGCCGCTGGTTGGTACTGCAGTGAGGATCACAACCGGCGGGGCGTTCGGCGCCGCTCGAATGCGGCGTAGCACCCCCATGCCGTCCATGCCGGGCATGCGCAGATCGAGGAGCACCACATCCGCACGGTGCCGTTCTAGCCACAAAAGCGCAGCGGCCCCTCCGGTCACCGTCGTAGGCATATGGCCGAGATCGGCCAGCGCTTCCGATAGCGCTTCGCGGATGGCCGCGTCATCATCGACGATCAGGATGCTCGCCATCTACGGCTCCCGGCAGATCGAGGGCGAACACCGCGCCACGCCTCGGCGTCGCACTCCCCGGATCAAGCAAGGTCAGGCAGCCACCATGTGCGTCGGCGAGTTCACGCGCAATCGCGAGACCGAGGCCGGTGCCATCGGCCCGGCCGGTCACGAAGGGCTCGAACAGCCGGTCTCGCAGTTCCGGCGCCACTCCTCCACCACCATCCTCGATGGTCAAGCGCAATCCGCCGTCCAGCGCCATCGCCGATATAGAGACCTTTCCGTGGGCCGGCGTATGCTGGATCGCATTTGATAGCAGATTGTCGACGATCCGCCCAATCATCTGCGGATCGATAGCCGCAATCGGGGTGCTGCTCTCGGTCGTAACGGCGACCTGACGAGCGTCGGCTTCGGAGCGATAGGCCTCGAGCCGGACCGCCAGAAATGCCTGCAATTCCACGCTGACCCGATGAGGCTCGCGTCGTTGGGTCATAGCCAGAAGTTCGGAGACCAGGGCGTCGAGCCGGTCGATCTTTTTCAGCATGTCGGCAAGCGCTTTGCGGCGACGGGTATAGTCACCCGCGAGAGCGTTCTCGGCACGCAGGCGCATTGCTGCGATCGGATTGCGTATCTCGTGAGCAACCCCGGCGGCAACCCGGCCCAAGGCAGCAAGGCGCTCCGACGATGCAACCCGAGCGGCAAGGGTTTCGGAGTCCCGGCGAGCGGTGACGAGGCGGGTCGCCGCCTCGTTGAGCGCGTCGATGATCCGGTCGAGTTCGCGCTCGCCCGTATGGCCGAGAATAGGGATCGTCCCTCCGTCGTCATGGGCGAGGGCGTTTTCGATACCCCTCACCCGACGTGACCACACCAGCGTCAACCACGTCAGCATGGCCGACATTCCGAGCATCAGCGCGAGCAGGGTACCCAGACCAAGGCCTAGGGGAGTGTACCCTGCGGTCACCTGGACGCGAGTCATCGTCCAGGCCGTCAGTTGCGGGATCGGGCCGGCGAGCGGGCGCGCGCGGAGCAGCAGGGTTTGCGAACACAGTGCGACTCGCTGATCCGTCACTTGTTCTTCACGTGCGCTCTCTTCATTAATGGCGCGGATGTTGTCGCGCTCGGCGGTCGGGAGATCGGACTTGGGGCCGCTGCCCTCGTAAGTGGGATAGGCATAGGCGAGCGATCCTACCTCTCCCTGCCAGATTCCTCCTTCGACGCCATCTTGCCGGGCCAGAGCTAGGGCGACAGCGGCAGTGAGATCGCGATGCAGGGCGTCATCGCCGAGCGGTGGTGCGGGCCCTTGCCACCCGGTCGTGTAGAACTGATAGCGGTCTCGGATCAGGTCGCAGGCATGAGCCACAACCGCTTCGGCGCGCCCGACTTGGGCGGCGGTGGATTGCCGGTGAAGTTGCACCAGCAGCACACTCACAGCGAGGCAGGCGATGAGCGACATCAGCCAGAGCGCGATCAATCGAGAGCGAAGGGAGTGCAAAGCCGAACCTATTCCGCCGGCATTAGCCAGAAGACGCAGCGACGCGTGATTGAGATCGTTCCATCTCCACTGCCTGATGGCGGTGGTCGAATAACAGCTTGCCACCCCTACTGAGACCCGGAACCGTCGTCGGGCAATGCCCAAATTGGGGCAAAAGCGAAAGTTTGAAAAAGAGGCTCGACGGCGGCGAGTCAAGGGAATCGTTGCCGCTATGGCAACGGCTCCCTGACTGGCGGTTCGAGCCTCGCCAACAGATTGCTTCGGGCTTTGACGGCGCGGTATCGCTTGCGGTCATGGCCTACGCCCTGCTGCTGTTTATCCCGCTATCTCGGCCTTGGTCGGCGGCGTCGGGCGGGTCCGACAAACCTTCAACCAGGCCAGCGCCGGTTTGCTGTCGACATTGCTGTTCCTGGTGGTCGTCGCGATCCTGCTTCCGGCGGTGTTCGACTTCACCGAGCGGGTCGCGGCACCCGGGATGAACACCTCGCTGGTCGACGAGCGGCTGAGCCTCGGCGTCTCGGTCGTTCTACTGCTGCTCTACGCTGCCAATCTGATCTACACCCTGGTCACCCACCGCGACTTGTTTGCCGGCGACGCGCCGAGCGGTCAGGCGGAATGGAGTATGCCCGAGCCTTGGCCGCGGCAAAGGCAAGAGCGCTTGGCGAGCGGCCCCGGAGGCGATCATGGAGTCGGGCATGCGCCACATCAGCTCACGCACCGGTGATCGTGTTCGCGTCCGTCCGCCGATGGATCAGGTCGGCGATTGCCGGAGTCGGCTCGAGACACACGACCAGCAGGGCCATGTCGAAATGGCCGAACAGCAACGACCTGTCACTTTGCGTAATCTTCGTAGTTGGGCAACTTCGCCCGATTGGCTTCCATCAACGCCGGGAGGAAGGGGCGGAAATCGAACCGTGGGTTCGTTGCGCCAACTCGGGCAAGATAATCGATGCGCCAAATCATGCCCGCGGCGCCGAAATAGAAACTGGTGTGACCGTCGCCGATTCCGTCATCGAGGGTCCGCTTTGGGCCAGAATCGCTCAGGATCGAAGTGCTGAAGCCATCCGCGACGATGTTCCCGATAGCGGCGGTAACGTTGTGAGCGGCTCCAGGATCACATGGCCGACAGCGGTGTTGGACGCAGGCACATGATAGAAGCGTCGTTCTTTCCGAACCCGATCGCCGAGCGCACCCCTCATGATCAACCACATCACCAGTTCGATACCCTCGGATCCGGCATCGCGGAGATATTCGATGTGCGCTATACGGGCGAGACGGTCTGCATCGCGCGTCAGGTCGTCGAGAAACGACTTGTCGAAGTCGCTGTTGATCAGGCCGGCCCGCGGTCCCTGAAGTTGGTGGCTCATCCCCCCAGTACCCCATACCTGGACATTCAGGTTATCCGGGAAGCTCTCCACCGCTTTCCTGAGAGCCGCGCCAAGAGCGTAGCAGCGCGCTCCAGTCGGCGGCGGGTACTGGATGACAATTCACCGCTAGTGGAATGACCAGTGCAGGCCATCTGGTGGGAGTACCAAACATCAGCGAGAGCGGAACTGTCAGGCCATGATCGACATCCATCTTGTTAGCGATGGTTATGTCGAACCCACCGAGAATCAACGACTGGGCTATATGCCAGCCGAGATCGGGGCGCCTTCCACAATCGGGACCGGACGCGCGCCCCAGCCTTCATCCGCCGGCTTGAATTCTGCAGTACATCCCAGTGCGAAGGTCGGAATCAGATCGAGGCTAAAGGCGGTCGTATGATCATTGTAGATGAGGATGATGACGTCGGGCGTGTTGGTCGACATCCATTCCCTGGTGGTTTTGAATCCATCGAACAAGGGTTGCCAGTAGGGCTCCCCTGTCTTGCCAAGACCAATGGCCGCGCCGATCGCAGGAACGTGGCTGCAGCCGATGACGGCTGAGATCCGGGCCATCACAGGTCACCTTCTGCTGGGTTGGTCGGTTGCGGCATGGTAAGCAGCGCGCCCGGCGCCCGGCCCCCGCTCACCATCATCGCCGTGTAGCTGTCGGGGGTCATGCTGGTCATGCTCGCCGCAAGTTGAACGAACGACTTGCCGTCCGTTGCGCCGATTTGCCAAGGAAATAAATGTTTCCACCTTCGGTGATCATGGCGTTGTAATCGCGACGCAGCACGGCCGATTTTTGCGTGTCTGTGAGATTCCACTCGCTGAGGTAAGCTTCTTCATTAGCCTTGAACCGATCGCGATTGGCTGGGATCAGCAGCGACATGCAGAACTGGTTGAGCTGATAGCCACGGCGAGATTGCTCACCATCGAACACCGTCGTGCCCGGTATTCCCGAATATTCCTTTCTCATCGTCGTAAATCCTCTCCGTGCCCCGCATGTATCGGCGCGAAGTTAACCGCGTGGTACCCCCGACCGAGGCCGGGGATACCCTGGCCCAGCGCAAACGATGATGTTCAACCGTCCACCGTTTCGACTAAGGCGCCTTCATCGTCCCGGCGCGGTAGACCTCGTCGAAGCTGATATCTTTCTCAGCGTTGGTGAATCCGCCCCAAGCGTTGGCGTAAGCCGCGGGTGCATCGACGCCCGTCGGGATGGTGCCTTCGTCGCGCAGCGCAATGGCCGCGCGCAGCAAACGGCGGCGGGTCCGAGCAACCATGATATCGCTCGGGACCAGATGTTCGGCTTCATGATCCGTGATCGGTCCCATGCTCTCGGTGATGCAGACGTCCTGAATCTCAAGACCCTCTATCCCGGTAAAGCTCTTGGTTCGCTGGACCTCGCGGTCGATCCGGTAATCGTTCGCGCGGTTGGAAGCCAAACGCCAGCGTCCGTACCAGTCGCTCGTATTGGGCAAATATTCGTAGTTGAAGGAGATGCCGGGCGCCCCTCCCAACAGCTTGTGCTTGTCTTCATTGTCGTACGTCGACAGGACAAAGCGCTTGTTGGAGATGCAGAACAACATGGTGTGTGTATCGTCCATCGGGACAAAAGCCCGCGCCACGCGATCGCGACCGAGTGGGCGGCTGCGTCCAGAACGGCAGGCTGAAGCTGGCGAAGCGCCAATTCAGGTGCTGCTCGTCCTGCTCGCGGAAAGCGCCGTAAAGGACGCCGGCCTCGCTATCCACCACCTTATATTTGGGCGCGCGATTGGCGAGAGTCGGATCCTCGCTGTGCGCCGGGCCACCGTGCAGGAAACCGAGGTGCGATGTATCGATCTCGCCCTCCAAGGCCTGGAGATAATTGGATTGCCGCTGCATGCACCAGATGCTCCGCTCTTCGTCATCCAGCTCGAGCGCCTGGAAGCCGGGAAGCTCGGGCGGGGTCTCCCGCGGCCCCATATAGACCCAGATGAGTCCCGCACGTTCCCGAACATTGTAGGCCTTCGCCTTGATGCGGTTGTGCGTGGCCAGTGGACCCGGCAGGTTCGGTGCGTCGACACAGTTGCCTGCCACGTCGAACTTCCAACCATGATAGACGCAGCGAATACCGTCATGCTCGTTGCGGCCAAAGAAAAGCGACGCGCAGCGATGCGGGCATTTTTGATCCATGATACCGACACGACCCGACGAATCGCAGAAGGCGATCAACTGCTCGTCGAGAAGTTTGAGTCGCAGTGGGGGCCCATCCGGCGCCAGTTCAGACGACATCAGCGCCGGAACCCAGTATTGCCGCATGAGCTCACCCATCGGCGTTCCCGGACCAACCCTGGTCAGGACTTCGGAATCCGCTACCGTAGTCATTTGCCTTTCCCTTTCTGGCGGCGGCCTCTCAAACGGGCGCTTGCGCTCCTGCTAAGGCCGGCATCACACCAGCGGCCGCCGAGATGGCCGGGTCCGCTCTCCATGAAAAATAAGTACGAAAGCCGCCGGCCCGATGGAGAAGGCGGAATAGTGATTATTAGGAAATTTTCATTGGGACGGCAACGCGGGGCGTTATTTGCGTTCTGCGATGCCAGTTCGGCCACCCAGTTAGTCTGCTAGAAATTCGGGAACGTCGCTTGGCGGAGCTCAGCTAAGTATCCAGGGACACGATGGCTCCCAGCGTGATCATCGGAGAGAAAGCCGCCAAGTTCATCAAGAGCGAGGGGGGTCTCGAGCCGTAATCGCTGAGGAGATCACTACAGGTGTCGAAGCGTTCTCGGGCTTCCGGTACGGTGCGGCCCGTGCTTTCTCACTCAGCCAAGCGAAGCCGAAGAAAAGCACAGTAACGACGCTCGCGCAGATCACGCCGACGACGAAAGGGTTTCCAGAACTCAGCAAGTCCGGCCTGTCCCTTTCGATCAGCGACACCAACGCATAGAGAGCCACGCATAAAACTGCCCAAGTGCCGAGTAAGCCGCGTAAAATTTCCCCGTCCCCTTTCTTTGAGGTTCGCGGCTTTCTTCCCGCTCTTGTCTCCGCTGCGGGCAGCAGCGGCAGCTCGCCCGGAACGCATGGGGCCGCGCTGTCTTGATGGCTCACTGCGCGCTGCTCATCGCAGCGGTATTCCGCGATTTCTTCGGAACGCCTCCAGGGCGCCCGCGGCCAAGAACCGGAAGCGGCGGGTTGCTCTCGGTCATCGCGTTCTCCCTCTAAACTCATATAGCTCTCCTGATTAGATTGAGCGGTCTCCGCTCGATGCGAAGAGAGTGATTGGGCCGCGTTACGGCGTGGTTTCAGAGTTGGGAAATCGTGTTGCCATGGTAACCTGTTCGGATTCGGACTTTTGGCTGTTATGTCCGCCGCTCGGTTCCGCGGGCACCCGTCGACATCGCGGCTGCCGCGGCTTGAGCACACTACTGGAGGAAGACCGTGGGCGCGGGTACACGTCTTTGCGCCACTCTGGCGAGTTGGGCTGAGCACGTTCCTGCTGATGGATGTTCGGCGCCACCGAGGCTCAGCTCCTGTAGGACGGATCGGTCCGGTCGAGCCGGCGCAGGAGCGCCGGCCCGGCGAGCTTGCCGCCCATCCCGCCGAACACGACCCTGGCTTGCGCCGTGATGCCGTCGAGAATCCGCCTGGCGATCGGAATCGATCCGCTACCGCGGGACTGCGCCCAGATCTGGATCGCGCAGGCCGCCTCGAAAGTGCTCGTGGCGAGGAAGGCTTTCGGCACCGAGCTGCCGGCCACCAGCAGCCCGTGATTGCGCAGCATCAGGACGGTCTTGTCGCCGATATCCGCGACCAGCCGCAGCTTTTCCTCGGGGTTGACTGCGATGCCCTAGTAGTCGTGATAGTCCAGGCTGGACAGCACGAGCAGCGAGTGCCGCGAGATCGGCAGCAGCCCGTCGCGCTGGGCCGAGACCGCGACGCCGTTCTGGGTGTGCACATGCAGCACGCATTGCGCGTCCTCGCGCGCGGCATGCATCGCGATGTGGATGGTGAAGCCCGCAGGACTCACCGGATAGCCGTTGTCGAGGACGATACGGCTTTCGAAGTCGATCTTGACCAGGCTCGACGCCGTGACCTCGTCGAGAGGGACGCGACGCTATGGAGAAGGCAAAACAGAGATTATCAGGAAATTTTCATTGGGACGGCGGCGCGGGGGCGTTATTTGTGCTCTGCGATGTCAGTTCGGCCACCCAGTTATTCTGATACAACTCGGACATAATGGTCCGCAGCCATGTTACCCGAGCGTCATGGTGAAAGCGCCGATGCCAATATTGTTTCACGGCAAATTCCGGGATGTCGATTGGCGGGTCAAGCACCTGGAGATCAGCCAGGCCTGAGAAAAACGCGGCGACAGCCCGTGGAACTGTGACGATTAGATCGGTGCTGGCCACCACGAACGGCAAGCTCATAAAATGCGGGCTGCGCAGCGCGCAGCGGCGCTCAAGGCCTCGCTTGGCCAAGGCATCCTCGAACAGTTCCTGGCTGCTTCCTTCCGATCCCACGACGATATGATGCGCCTCGAGAAAGGCCTCAAGCGTCAGGGGGTTGTTGATCACGGGGTGGCCGGCGCGCGCGAGACAGGTGAAGCCGTGAGTGAAAAGCGTTTGCTGCATAGTCGTTGGCCGCGCCAGATCGGGAAAATAGCCAACGGCGAGATCGACCTCCCCGGCTTCTAGCGCATCCTGAAGGTGCCGGGGTCTCACTACCCTAGAGCGAAGATTTACCCTGGGCGCATCCTGCGCCAGCCTGGCGACCAAGCGGGGGAAAAACAGCGTTTCGCCAATGCCGGGAGTTGCTATCGTGTAGGGCCGAATTTCCGTGAGGGGATCGAATCTTCCCGTATCCAGTATCTCCCCCTTCACAGCCGCAAGCACCCGTTGAACCGGCTCTTTTAACGCCAAAGCACGGGGGGTCGGTTGCATGCCGTTTCCGGAGCGTACGAAGAGGTCGTCCTGGAGGATCTCTCTCAGCCTAGCCAGCGAACTGCTAATCGTCGGCTGACTGACGTTCAGGGCCTTCGCGGCATTCGAAAGGGTGCCCTCGCGCAGCACGCCATCGAGCACGAGCAGGAGGTTAAGATCGAAGTTACGGAGATTAGTCACAGTTCGAGGCTCCCTCGGCAACCCTATTAAGCTGAGATGCGCTCCGCTGCGAGCGTCGGCAATCCGCCCCATCTCGATTTAGGAATGCCGCCTAGGGACAAAGGCGGACGTTTGAAAAAGGGGCTCGACGGCGGCAAATCTGATTGATGGGATCGTTGCCGCAGCGGCTCCCTGATGGGCGACCCGAGCCCTCGCCGGCAGATTGCCTCGGGCTTTGACGGGGCGGTATCGGTTGGGTCATGGCCTACGCGCTTCTGCTGTTTATCCCGTTATCCCTCGCGCTGCGGTATGTCTTCGACGCGCCGGCCGGCTGGGTCTTCGTCATCGGTGCCGCCGCCATCGCGGTGCTCGCCGATTGGCTTCGCCGCGCCACCGAGCAGCTCGCGGACCGCGCCGGCAGCACGATCGGCGGGCTGCTCAACATCAGCTTTGGTAACACCGCCGAACTGATACTGGCCCTCTTCGTCCTCTCTCGGGCGCAGGTTCGGATCGTCCAGGCGCAGATCACCGGCTCGATCATCGGCACGACATTGCTGTTTCTCGGTATCTCGGCCTTGGTCGGCGGCGTCGGGCGCGTCCGACAGACCTTCAACCAGGCCAGCGCCGGTTTGCTGTCGACATTGCTGTTCCTGGTGGTCGTCGCGATCCTGCGGTGTTCGACCTCACCGAGCGGGTCGCCGCACCCGGGATGAACACCTCCCTGGTCGACGAGCGGCTGGGCCTGGGCGTTTCCGTCGTTCTACTGCTGCTCTACGCCGCCAACCTGATCTATACCCTGGTCACCCACCGCGACTTGTTTGCCGGCGACGCGGCGAGCGGCGAGGCCGAATGGGGTGTTGCCCGAGCGTTGCTTGTGATGATGGTCGCCACGGCGGTGATCGCGGTCCAGGCCGAACTTGTCTCGGCCGCGCTCGAGGACGCCTCGGCGCAGCTCAGGCTCTCACCCCTGTTCCTAGGCGCCGTCGTGCTGGCGCTGGTGGGCACGGTGTCCGATCTATTCGCCGCAGTGGTGTTCGCGCGCCAGGATAAGATGGACATCGTGTTCACCATATGCATCGGCTCGTCGATCCAGACCGCTCTCGTGATGGCACCCGTGCTGGTGCTGGCATCGTGATTCATCGGCCAGCCGATGAATCTGGTCTTCAGCAGTCCGCTCGATCTCTTCGCGATTGCCCGTGCGGCGTTCATCGTCCGGGCGATCGCCGCGGATGGCGAGACCACCTGGTTCGAGGGCCTGTTGTTCTTCGGGGTCTATCTCCTGTTCGCGCTTGCCTATTATTTTGTGAGCCCGGTCTGATCGAGGGCGTGCTTCGGCAGACGCTTCCCAGGTGATTCCCTGATGTGTCCAAAAGGGGTCGAAATCGTTCCCTGATCGGTAAAAAGACTTCCCTGTTTGGTGGGCCGAAATTCCCTGTTCGCTAATCTAGGGAAATGTGGCCACAACATGTTGATTTCCTGGACTTCCTGGTCCAACATTTACGCATTGGTGTCGGGGTCTTTGTTTTACCCTGTATTTTTGGGTGTAGGAAATTCGACCCCCTCACAGGTGCCGGCCGGCGTCGACCGGGACTATCGATCCGGTGGTATGGGTCAGGTGAGTGATCGAGGCCATCACGGCCAGCGCCACGTCCTGCGCCTCGATTGCGCGCTTGAGCGGGGTCGCGAGCGCCGCCTGCGCCATCATCTCCTCGGTGCGGCCGGGGACAAAGCCGGTGTGGACCATGCCGGGGGCGACGACGACAACGCGGATCTCGGGGCCGAGTACACGCGCCAATGCCATGCTCATCGTGTTGAGCGCGGCCTTGGAGGCGCCGTAGATTATGCTGCTGCCGGTGCCGCTCTGTGCTGCACCCGAGGAGATGTTGACGATGACCCCGTCGCCGCTGGCGCGCAGCAGTGGGACAAAGGCGCGGATCGTCGCAAAGGGCCCCCGCACATTGGCGGTCAGCACGGCATCGATCAGATCGTCGTCGAGCGCCTCGAGGTCACTGTGCGCGACCATCCGGGTGAAGCCGGCGGAATTGACCAGGATGTCGGCGCGGCCGAAGCCGTCCTTGACCGCGGCGGCGACCTTGCGGATCTGAGCGCTGTCTTCCAACGGCAGGTGCATTGCCTGGTGGCCGGTGCCGGACAGCTCGGCCATCAGCGCCGCGGCGCGGTCAGCTCCCTTGTTGTAGCCGACGACCACACGCGCACCCGCGCCGGCGAGCAGCCGCACGCTCGCGGCGCCGATGCCGCTGCTGCCGCCGGTCACCACCGCGACCTTGCCGGCAAGCGAAAACGGGTTCTCGGTCGTCATCACCACCTCGCGAATCAAGATCCCGCAATTTCTGCCAGGATCGGGTTGAAGCGGTCGGCCGCTTCGTAGGCGACCCAGTGACCGGCACCGGGGATGATCTCGAAGCGCAGGCCGGGCTGGATTTCACCGAGCGCGCGCTTGCGCTCGTCGAGATAGGGATTGGCGCCGGCGTCGCGTCCGCCCCAGATGCCGGACAGCTGCGCCATCACGCGCGGTAACGCCTGGATCAGCGTGCCGGTGCGCGAAAAGCGCCGGCTCCGGACCCGGCCGCGCGGCGCGTTCGTGTATTGGATGTAGACGGCAAGGTCGTCGATCTTGTCCTTGTCGGCGATCATCAGTACGCCGAGATTGTGCTTGGCGATGGTGAGGAGCTCCTCGACGGTCCCGCCGGGCTTCTGACGCTCGAGTTCGGTCGGCTGGCGCGGCAGACCGAGCCCGTTCGAGCCGACAATCGTGAAGCCGCGCACCTGCTCGCCCAGCGATGCCGCGACATGGCCGCCGAGCACTCCGCCGAACGAGAAGCCGGCGAGGTGAAAGCGCTCTCCGCCCGGCAATATGGTCGCCAGCCCGTCGATGATGATCCGGGCCAGCTCTTCGGCGCTGTGCGGTTCGGGCGGTGTCGCCGACTCGCCGAGCCCAGGCAGATCCGGGGCAATGACGGTAAAGTGGCGCGCGAGAACGAGCACATTGCGAATCCAGTGCATCCACGAGCCGTAGCCGCCGTGCAGCAGGACCAGCGGCGGGCCGCTGCCCCAGACCCGCCATACCATGCCGCCATCGCCGCAGGGCGTTTCGATCCGCTGCGCCTCGGCCGCCACGCCGTCAACGAATGCGACGGTTTCCTCGCTGATCAGAGCCACCACCAACCCCACTGATGCCGCTCACAGGCTGATAGCCGGTTTCGGCCCGGCCGCCTAGCCTTGCATCACGTGGGACTTTCCCTGCCGGCGATTGCGTTACTATATCAGCGGGAGCGG
>Ga0306923_10001033_pt1 | contig 23924 bp, 27 predicted proteins | sample sta12Can44000108_FD_203841 | JGI IMG/M metagenome (GOLD analysis project Ga0306923, IMG submission 203841) | Lab enrichment of tropical soil microbial communities from Luquillo Experimental Forest, Puerto Rico - statanox.12C.anox.44.000.108 (v2)... | ecosystem: Environmental > Terrestrial >... | reverse complement strand
CCGGGACGCGGTGCGTTGGTTAGATTGGCGCTCGTTTTCGGAGTTAGCCGCTGTGCTCGGTTACTTTTTCGGTGCGATTACGGCGTTCACTGCCGTTGTGGCGTTGGCGGTCGGCTTGTTCAACATCGCAGCGGAAGTAAATGGGCCTCGTAAGCAGTCCCATCCTATAGTCGCTCGGACAGTCAGGGTGGAGGTACAACGGCACTTACCGCTCGCGAAAGAAGCATTGGCAGCAAAGGATGTCTCTCCCGTCGTTGCCACTGCAAAAGCGGACACTAAAAAAATCAAGCATTACAAGCCCAAGGTGTTTGCCCGTCAGCGCGACAACTACGGTTATTGGAATGCGCCAGGTTATGCCCAAAGAGGTCTCTTTTTCCGCTAATCCGGTGACACGCCGCCGCTTCCCGCTGCCCTAGTCTGTCAGTCATTCGCCGAGCACGCGACGACGATGCTCTTCACGCATTTCGTCGGCGATGCTTGTACCGAGAGCTGCTAGTGCGGACAGGATTTAGCCAGTGGCGCCAATATCGAATTCATTTCCGGACCTTCGGGAGAGTTTGGATTCACATTGCTTAAATCATTCACCAGAGCAGAAAATTCGGGACCAAGTTTCTTCTCCAATTCGGCAACATGCTCGGCTAGTGCCTTAATTTGCTTATCGTCCTTCTTCTGCTCAGCCTCGCTGATCTGATCACCCAGCGCGTCCATTTCACAATAAGCCTGGATCTTGGCATCGTCGCCTTTGATAATGCTGATCACTCTTTGTGCGTCGGCCTTCAATTTCGCCGTGTTGGGCTGTTGATCCTGCGCATACAATGGCGCAGTGCAGACTAATGAAATTGCGACAATCAGCGACCTGTTCATATCGCGCCCCGTAGCTTCGCCGATTTTCCGAGCAACAGTCGTGCCACGGGAGCGTTCCTTAGAGAAACCCTCGCTCCGGGCTTCGACTGTCAATAGAACGTCATTACCACGCCGCCGTATAGGCCCAAGTGGCCCATACGAACGCCCGAAATAGCTGACTTGATGGCAGCAGGCTGGACGAAATCACCCTGCACGCGTCGTTCGGCCTGCTTTCCCGGGAGCCTCGGTCGGCAAGACCCCCGACCGGGGCTCTTTATTTTTCAAAACTTTGCATCGCTCGCATCAAGCTTTTATATCTACGGCTGTTATGTCGTTGCGTGAGCGTACCCGCCCTAGGCTGGGCATTATCGAGCCATGTCTGCCGTCGCCAGCGAAGGCTCCGCCTTCCGGCCCCGGTTGGATTCACGAAATCAAGCATGACGGCTTTCGCATCATGGCGCGCCGTGATGGCGCGGGTATCCAGCTGATCACGCGGCACGGTAACGATTTCACGGCGCGGTTTCCGCTTGCGGTGGAGGCGGTCAGTGTGTTGTCAGCCCGCTCGTTCCTGCTCGACGGCGAGTCGATTGTCACCAACGAACGCGGTCTGGCCGTATTCGATCTTATCCGCCACCAGCGCCACGGTGACGATGCGGTGCTGATCGCCTTCGACCTGATCGAACTAGAGGGGGTAGGATTTACGCCGCACACCGATTGAACAGCGCAAGCGCTAACTAGCCAAGCTGGTACGACGGCCGCAGGCCGGGATTGTCCTGAACGAGGTTTTTGAAGGTGACGACGATATTCTCTTTGCCCATGCCTGCAAACTCGGTTGCGAGGGCATCGTGTCCAAGCGACTTGGCTCACCCTACCGCTCAGGCCGCTCACCGCATTGGGTAAAAGTCAAAAATCCGAAAGCGCCGGCAGTGAAGCGCGAGGCAGAGGAAGATTGGAAACGTTGAGAACGGCTGTCGTTAACCTTTGCAGTGGCTTGAGCGACCGACAGACGCTAAATCGCCCGAACGTGGCATTCGTCCAAATGTTCCACGGACTTTAAGAAATTTGGGTCGGTGGAGAGACTTGAAAAAACGCCAGCTTAGCCCTCAATTGTTACGCCGATCACCCCGCCGCATCTACCAAGTGGTCGGTCAGAGCCGGGATGACGTGCTCACGGCGGTTCGCAGGCGGGAGGCCATCATCCCGGCTCGCACTTGGGATTGTTTGTTTTTTACTTGAGGTCACGCCGTAAAGATGTGATCTGCGTCAAATTCATCACTTTTTTATACCGTGCAGCCTCGCCGCTTGCCCGCACGATGGCTCGTCTAAAAAAGAAGGCCCCGACGCCATGAGGTCGGAGCCCTAGTGCCACGCCCGTTTCGGCCGGTCATTCTGGGAACAAAAGGCCGGGTGGTGTCAGACGGGCAGACGCGCGCGATGCAGCACCGCCCAATGCCGAAACAGTGACGGAAAGCAGGAAATACTGCGAAGTTCCGACTTCTCCGAGTTTTCCACAAGGTCTCAATGTTCGATCAGCGACACAAAACAACCGATTCGAGTTCAGTCGAGCCTTCAAGGAAATGGCCAATTGGTTACCACTGCCTTAGAAATGCCACTTGAGACCGTTCGCGCAGACCTTATGCTTTTTTCGGCGATCTGAAAGGAGAGAGAAATGGCTGAGGTACTCTTAGTCACATTGATTTTGATCGTCGTAACCGCCGTGGGAATTTTGGCGTTTCTATATTATGTGCGGATCACCCAAAACGTGGAAACTGAGAAAAAAACAAAGCTCCAAGGTGTCGTAAAGTATGATTGGCTGCCCACCGGTCGTATCGATTTCACCGCGCGATTTGAGGACGTTGGTGATCAAAGCAAAGACAAACCGGGTGAATTCAAGTTGCTTATAGAAGAACGCAGGATTGTAGAAAGTATTGCTGGAAATGAAAACCTTGAGATCCAATGGAGGCTTGCAACTCTGAGCGAAGCGAAGGCCGTGACAACGCAGTATCACAAATACCTATCCGAAAATTCCCTCATCAAATCCGATCCCGAGCTTTTCGCATCATTACCCGCACCCCATCTGGCATCATTGCCATCATCGCCACCACCGACGAACGGCAAGCAAAGTACGGCCGAAGAGGAGCCACTTCAGCAGAGCGGAGCCGCACCCAGGCAAATCCGGCCTAGGCGCTGAAGCCGCTTCCCGCCACCTTGGACTGTCGAGGACATTGGCGCGGCCTTTTGTCGTGCGCGACCACAGCGGGCAGCAACTCACTTACGTGTATTTCGAAGGGGCGAAGATCGGCGGCGAAGTTACTCACCAAAGATGAGGCGCGGCGGATTTGCGGACCGGAGCTATTGCGCCGGAGATCAGAAAACTAAGCGGGGCGGCGGCCAAGAAAATCGAACCACAATTTTCTGCGCTGTTCGGCTTTTTGTTGTTCACGCTCGCGTTCAATGTACGCGGATTTATGCGCGAGCTTACAAAAGCGAAGCATGCCCTTTCGATGCGAAATTAAACCCAAGCGTTCGCCACATAATGCGCACCGTTTCATGGCCAAAGACTACGGCAATGCCCCTTTCATTTCGCTAACGATTAGGTCGTAACCCTAACGGCGAGCTGTTTCATCGTCTTGCGTGACGATAATGGGCAGCCGCTGAGCCTGCTCACCGAAGATGAGGTGCGGCGGATTGCGATGAACATTGCCAGATTGCCAGAGCTATTGAAGTCGCAGCCTCATTGGCGCTAGGCGGTCTGCCAGGACGCATCCCTGAAAAACCCGAAGGCAATAAATCGCGCCGCTAACAACTACTGCGCCGATGTTGGCCGTGTAGTCGTTGATAACAAAAAGCCCCAGCTCCGGGCCGGGGCTAGTTGAGCTTGTAAAGGAAGAAGCCACTGGCCGAACATGCTGCCAGTGACACTAACTCAGCAACGTTTTGTGGCTGAAGTACGAGAACCAGTGCAAACACTTGGGAAGCCTGCGCGAACTGCGGCTACAACCAGAAAAGGACTCCGGCTGCCTGGCCGGAGTCTTATGCCGATATCGAACGCAATCGCTACATGAGAACATGCAGCTGTGCCCAAAACTTGAGCACTCGGGGATCTTTTTGAAGTTCAAATCCCCGGAACTCCGTTCTAACTTGAATTGGAGAATGCGATTACCTCAGCTCTGACAGCGCATTTTAGCCGCTTCCCTTCAAACTTCCGAAAAAGCATATGCGACAAATGTCCGATTACACATCCGTGCTGTTTAATTGTCCCAACTGCGGGTCGAAGTACGAAGTTGTTCGGGTCGAAGCCCCTCCGCGACCGCAAACTGACCGCGAGATAACATGCCTTAGTTGCGGTGGTCCTCTGCATGGCCGTCAGGGCGCGTTTATTCTCAAATACTTCCTAGTCGAGCGGCGAAAGACGGCGCGCTTTACGGCTGTCGCGAAAGCTTCATGAAAAGCCGCCAGTGTAGTTCTTGGGTGCAAAGGAGCCCCTTTTGCATTACCCAGAGGGCCCTGGCAGCACGGGAGCGGCCGGGGCCTTCTTCTGTCATTGCGGCGGCCGGCGGCTTTGCTCTCTTTTTGCTCGCGCCCGGTTTACATCCGGCCAAGGCGCTGATGAAGCCGCTTCCCGCCGCCGTGGACCGTCGAGGAGTTGGACGCCCACCGTCACGACAAAGCGGGCTTATTTTTTCTGCTTTTGACCGCACTATCCGTATTAGTACCCGTCGTTCGTGCCTCTCTTAAGAGCGCCCTTTTTATCTATGTACGTGGCTTCTTTATTCTTCGCCGGCGATCCGTGATTTGTTTTAGGTACCACACGCAGTTCTTTGTCATTTCGTTCAACTACAGGGCGCGGATGCTGATAGTGACCCACTCTTTCCGGTGCTGAAATGCTGAAACCGATGAGTACCCCCGTCGCTGCAATCACAACCGTAACGCAGCAGAGAAAATAACAGAGCAAAGAAACCATTGCGGTTAACTCGGAGCGGCCGGGTTTTACCGCTCTCCCGAGCGGTACGCAGATCAGTACCGCGTTGCTCGCATGTAGGTGCCGCGATATCCACGGTGCGCAACGACGGCGCCGTGTGGACCCGTGCAGCCTGCCCGGTATACCCCGCGGGCACAGACCACTGCACTCGCGTCGGTGATCGAAGTCAGAAGCACGAATAACGCCTGAAGGCGAACGCTAGATACTTCATGTCCTGTCACCTCCTTACCTCTTAGCCTTTGATTGTCCGCCGAAGCGAGAGCAAATCCATTGGACCAGAGTATACGATGGCTAACCGGGGCAGCACTAATCGCCGCTTCCCGCTGCCCTGGTCGAATTTGATAGCCTTTGCGATCCATTTACACCTTCCAGCTAGTGTGAGTGCGTAGACTGTTGCACGTTCGATGCCGCGATATTTCTTTACGATACACAGACAGGATCGGGTCGAGGATGACCGTGACGGCACGTATCTGCGGAATGCAGAGGCGGCGCTTTCTTATGCCGACTACACAATCCGAGAGCTAAGAAAAAAGAGCGGCTACAAGGATGATCTGTCTCTGGCGATGATCGTAGAGGATCAAGCCCGGCAGACGGTTTTATCCTTGCCGTTTTTCCCGGGTTGCTAAAATTAGTCCTCATTGCTAGCGCGATGAGGCGCGGCGGATCGCCGCGAATATCGCCAAGCCGCCGGAGCCTTTGCCTTCAGGCGGCGGACCATCGAGGATTAACTCAACTTCTTCTGTCGCGTCATCTCATAAAACCTTTCGATCTTGATCGGCCCCGATGTGGCTTCCTTCAGCAGCGTCTTGACGACCCTGTCCGGAAAGCCACCCGAAGCGAGCCCGTACAGAACGCCCTTGGTCAGATTCAAAGCCGACACTGTGTCGTATTTGGCGGTGAACTTGGCGACAGATATGGCGCGCTGCGCCATATGTTCGTCCCAGTTAAAATTTGTCTCAAGCCATGTCAGCCACCCGTCGTGCTCGATCTGATCCCTGGCTTGTTGTAAAAGCTCGCCGCGCCTAATGATGTTGCAAATGTCGTCGCGGAATGTGCGTTTGATCTTGGTGACAATCGTCGCCACGTCGCGTGGCTCGGCCTTCTTCGCTTTCGGGGCCTTCGATTTCTTTTTCACAGCGCGATGTATCCGCGTTCAACCGCAGCGTCGTAGAGCGGCGACTGCTTCTGGAATCATTCATCGCGACGGCTCCGCGTCTTTGATCTAAATCCCCAACGCGGCGCGGCGGATCGCGGTGAATATCGCCAAGTTGCCGGAACAAGTGCGCAGAGATTTTTCAACGTAGCAATGCCGCAGTCAGCCCGATAGCCATACTCGGCTTGACCCCTTAAGCTCATACCCTACGGCGGGGGGCGATATGCGAAAGGTTTTGGGGTTCTTAATCGGTGCTGTTTTTATCGTGGCAGCCTTGATTGTCTACAGCGCAGATACCGCGATATATGAATGCTCTGGGGTGATGAAAACCGAAAACGAGAAAACCGGAACCGAGTCTCATCCGATCACGCTATTTGCCGAAATAACACAGTACAGATGGTGGGCGTTCTGGCAGCCCTTAGATGGACTGCTGCGATTGGAAATTTCAAGCACCACCGGAGTCATTCCGATTATTCCTGATGATCCTCTTGCCGCCCGGTGGTTTAAAACTGGTCCTAATTCTTCGATACCAGCGCCGTTCCCGGGACTGCGATTTGGCCCGCGGTCCTCGCCTAATGCGAGAGAGAACCTTTTCGGCATCGGACGTGTTGAGTCTTATCTAGTTTTGTATCGTTGGCCTAAGGCTGGGGAAACGGTCGATTTGACGGAAGCAGGCCAAGGACAGTTTTCCACCATAAGCAATTCTATAAGCTTCAAACTAAGTGATGAGGTAACTTTCGGCGGCAGTTGTAAGCCAAAAAAATAACTGTTTGATCGGAGCGGGCCGTCTTGGGGGGCCGCTTTCTTTGGGCAGCTCAGCGTCAATCCCGAGCGACCGCGGGTTTCAATCCCAAGCGCCAAAGGCGTGTCGTATTACGGGTGAGGCGGTGGTATTGGCGCCTGCGACGACGGCGCTGGTATCGGCGTGGGCTTGCGTGCTGGGGCAGCGATGGGTCGCGGCGGAGGAGGCGCTGGGATGATCTTCGCAAGGATTTCCACGTCTGCGGCTTCCAGTCTGGCAATCTGGCGCGTCACCTGGTCTAGACCAGCGGCGAGTTGCTCTACGGTTTGCCGCAGCGTAGCTAAATCCCGCGCTATCTGCTGTACCTGCGCCTGGTCGATGGAGGGGACGGCGGGAGCTTTCGGCACGACCGTTTCAGGCGCGGTCTGCGCAACGGGTGCCCCAATCGATGGCTTCGTCCAGCCAAGCTGCTGAACCCAGCCCGCGATCATCTGCTTGGCCTCCGGCGACCAGCCCAGTTCTGGAGCGCTCGTCGCAATTACCTGCTTGGCTGCATCGCCGTAAGATTGCCAAGCCAGGGTGGCTGCAACACCAATTAAAATAGCGACAAAATAGCGGGCGAACGAGCCTCGCCGTCTCTTCTCATTTTCTATTGGTAAAGGACGATGATAAATCGCCTCACGCTCCGAAGTCTCGCCGTGAGTGATCCCGAAATGATGGTCATCCTGCTCCAACGGGTTCTCCCGATGGCCTCCCCGTTCTAAATTTTTCAGAAGGGCACGTAGTTGTTGGTCTGATTCATCAGAGTTTGGCGCAGCACTGGCTAAGTGGCGTTCGGTAGCCATTTCATCCGCGTGGTTCATCGGCAGGTTTTCCTACTTCGGGCACGGTAGTTGCGATTTCAGCAGATTTATCGCGACTTTATTGCGGCCCTTTCGTGGGAATACCGGGCATCCGCGTCGAAGGGCAATCCACCCGCTTTATCGTGCGCGACCACAACGGGCAGGCGCTCGCTTATGTCTATTCTGAAGACGAGCCAGGGCGGCGATCAGCAGCCAAGCTACTCACCAAGGATGAGGCGCGGCGCAGGGCGGCGAATATCGCCAAGCTGCCGGAGCTATTGATACTGAGCCGCATCGGGTGAAGGTCAAAAACCCGAAAGCGCCAGCGGTGAAGCGTGAGGCCGAGGAGGATTGGGCAGCAGGATCAGTAGAGCGATGCGTGAAGCGGTTATCGTCGCCCTAGCCTGCTTTCTGATTCTGATCATGGCAGCCGCCTTGATCGTCCAGCTTTTGCCGAAATGATCGCGTTGCGTTTGGTGATGGCAACTCGAACAGGTGCCCTGTCCACCGCAATAAGGCGTTCCACCATGCTGCGCATAACCATCTACGCGACGTTGATCGTAATTCTGGCGACGGGGGCCGCTTCCGCTCAGTACGATCCTTGGCGCACCCCAAAACAAAAGGAAAACGACCAAGACATTGAACGCGTCAACCAATCGACGATTGAAAGGCTTCCGAATCCAAAAAAAAGCAATCTGATCCGTGGGCCGATCCCGAACTAACTCCATCAGGGGCGGTCACAACTCCATCAGCGGCGGCCAAGCCAAACGGCCGGAACTCTGGAACACCCCGGCCAGCAAAGGATTAGGTGCTTTGGGGGACTCGGTGTTTAATGCGCACAAACCGCACACCAGACGAATGGACTGGTTGGTGTATCGCCAGAAACCGAATTGCCGACGAACTTAAAGAGTACTATCGGGCGTGTACGACCGGGGAATTGCCGCCATTCGGGTGCCGCCAACGTCGCTTATGTTCAAATGCAGGAGCTATCCGCGCTCCGACCAGCTCCTCACACTCGATGAGGCGCGGCAGCCGCCCATACCAAAAATTGTTTGTTTACTACTTAAGCCGAAGATCAATTCGCTTTGGTTTAGTCGCACAGCAAAACAGCCGGCTGTCCTAAACTCGCAAGCTTTTATCGACGCGAATCAGATAAACCCCGGCTCATCAGGTGTTGGGGGACATTTGCGGTTTAAGGACCGCTGTCTGCCATGCGCAACGAACGCTCTGAGAAATACACGCCAAGGCCGCCGCGTTGCCCAAGCTGCGCTCGAATTATGTGTCTCGCTCGAGCGTCGCGATTTCGTGACCTTTATATCCAGTATGTCTTTGAATGCCGAGCTTGTGGCGTGTCGCATATCGACGCCGTGGAAATCGAGGCGGCGTAAACGGCGGTTCGGACGTCTGATTGACTTGACGTGTCTCCCGTTATCGATCCGCCAATCCTCGAACTTTCTCCACGTTCTCGGAGATGCCCTTCGTCAGTTGTATCACCAGTTCGCTCAGTGTTCTGTATTCCTCAATCTCGCGTTTAACGCGTTCGCCATCGGTCTGTAGCTTTCTCTGCAGCCGTTGAAACTCACCAATCAGACTATCAATTTCGCCCGTCGAAGTTTTTGTTACTTGGTCCAGCGCGTCGCCGAAATTCACGGTCGGGATTTCGCCCTCGTCTCCCTCGGCAGCACGCTTATGCGTCAGTTCGTGATTAGGTTCCTCGAAGTGAGGTCGCTGGTATTTGGAGAAATCAAGCGGTCCGGAAGGCATGATTTGTCCCCTTGTTATCCGTTAAATGTCGCATGAGAATGCTACGCGCCCGTAAGGTTCGTTTGTAGTCGTCACCTGTTCGCCTGTGGATAATCGAGTGCGGCAGGACAAGGCAAAGCCGCCGGTTCTCCGTTGCCGACGGCTTTGCTGCGAGTCAGCAAATGACAACTCGCCGCTTCCCGCCGCCGTGGACTGTCGAGGACATTGGCGCGGCCTTTGTCGTGCGCGACCACGACGGACAGCAGCTCGCCTATGTTATTTCGAGGATGAGCCGGGGCGTAGATCGGCGGCGAAATTGCTTAGCAAGGACGCCAGGCAGTCAGTCTAAGCTCATGACTACAGTCTGGGCATCGAAAGATGCGAATTTCGCTGTCGCCACCAGGCACCGGTACGATAGCCATTAGGTTCATCTCGGCGGCACAACGGCAATCAGGTAGCTCCGTTGAACCCGGCTCTAGCAGGCGCTCGAACTTTGACATGACACCCCCGTCCCCGTCGGAAAGTGTATGTCTGTCGGTATCGGTCGCCAAGCGAATTTAATTCGGTTTCACCGTGAAATAGATCATCCCTCTCGCCAGCCCGCTCACCAAAGATGAGGCGCGGCGGATTGCGCGAATATCGCCAAGCTGCGGAGCTAGTGCGTTAAGCAGTCAAACACGCGACACCGTGTTCCACCGCCTTAAAAATGCCGCTTGAGGTCGTTCGCGCAGACCTTATGTTTTTTTCGGCGATCTGAAAGGGGAGAGAAATGGCTGCACTCTGGGTCACATTGGTTTTGATCGTCGTAACCGCCGTGGGCATTTTGGCGTTCCTATATTTTGTGCAGGTCACCCAAAAAGTGGAAAATGAGAAAAAAATAAAGCTCCAAGGTGTCGTAAAGCATGATTGGCTGCCCACCGGTCGTATCGACTTCACGGCGCGATTTGAGGACGTTGGTAATCAAAGCAAAGACAAACCAGGTGAATTCAAGTTGCTTATAGAAGAACGCAGGATTGTAGAAAGTATTGCTGGAAATGAAAACCTTGAGATCCAATGGAGGCTTGCAACTCTGAGCGAAGCGAAGGCCGTGGTAACCCAGTATCACAAGTACCTATCCGAAAATTCCCTCATCAAATCCGATCCCGAGCTTTTCGCACCGTTACCTGCACCCCATCTGGCCTCATCGCCACCAACAACGAAGAGCAAACAAAGTACGGCCGAAGAAGAGCCACTTCAGCGGAGTGGAGCCGCCCCAGCGTAAATCCGGCCTAGGCGCTGATGAAGCCGCTTCCCGCCGCCGTGGACCGTCGAGGAGTTGGACGCCCACCGTCACGACAAAGCGGGCTTATTTTTTCTACTTTTGACCGCATTATCCGTATTAGTACCCGTCGTTGGTGCCTCTCTTAAGAGCACCCTTTTTATCTATGTACGTGGCTTCTTTATTCTTCGCAGGCGATCCGTGATTTGTTTTAGGTACCACACGCAGTTCTTTGTCCTTTCGTTCAACTACAGGGCGCGGATGCGGATAGTGACCCACTCTTTCCGCTGCTGAAATGCTGAAACCGATGAGTACCCCCGTCGCTGCAATCACAACCGTAATCCAGCAGAGAAAATGACAGAGCAAAGAAGCCACGGCGGTTAACTCGGAGCAGAGCGTGGGCCAAACCCAGCCGGCTAACTGGCAACTCGACTCCTTACCGCATCCAAATTCAATTTAGCTCTTGGTCTGTTCCTGCTCTCCGTTGGTATAGGCTTCGCTTGTGCGAGCACACTAGCCAACGGATCGCGAGCAGCGTGCACACATCATTGGCAACTGGCTCCAGGCGGAGAAGCTGGTTCCGGCTCAACAACGTGGGCAGACGAGGCACGGCGGATTGCGGTCAATATCGCCAAGCTGCCGGACCTGGTGCGTCGAGGGTGATACTCGTGCCAATTCCAATGTCCGCTTTTGGGGGTAAAGCGGACATTGCCTAAACACCCTCCGATGTCTGCTTTTGACCCAAAGGAGACATCGGTGGCGCACATTTGCTGCGGCGCAACTTCAGCCCGAAAACGCCTCTGCGCCGAACACGCGAGTGCGCCGGCGACGCGATAGCAACCATAGCAGGATGATGAGATTGAAGAGATTCCAAATAACCGCATTGATAAATGTCGCCCGGTATGAACCTGTGAGGTCGAAGATAGCGCCGGACATCCACCCGCCGAGTGCCATGCCGAGTAACGTGGCTCCAATCACAATGCCGACGCGCGCTCCTGCCTCGTGAGGCGAGAAATACTCCCGCACGATCACGGCATACATTGGAATGAGACCGCCATGAAAGAGGCCAAATATCCCTGACATGACATAAAGCATTCCAAGATCGTCAAACAAAATATAGGGGAACGTCGCGATGGCCTGTAATGTCGAGAGGATAGCCAGTGTTGTGAGTCCGCCCAACCGGTCAGCAACGGAGCCGGCTATAAGGCGGCTGACAACGCCGAGACCCATCATGAGGGATAGCATCTCAGCGCCCCGTCCAGGTCCGTAACCAAGATCCCCACAATAAGCGACGATTTGGACCTGCGGCGTGGCCATTGTTACGCAACAGCAAACGCCGGCAATCATTAATGTGGCCTGGAGCGCGTTGGGCGAAAGCCCGAGCGCTCGTTGTGCTCCATCGGAAACATCAACCGCGTCAACGTGGATCGCGGGAGCACGAGGCCTGAGGGCCAGAAATATCAGTGGCAACATCATTACCATCGACAGCACGCCTATGAGGGCATGAGTCTGCCGCCAGCCGACGCTCGTAAGTGCATACTCGATGGCGGGTGGCCAGATCGTTCCTGCGACGTAGCTGCCGCAGGAAACGATGGCGACGGCTATGCCTCGCTGACGAATGAACCAGTGCGAAATATCAGCCATTAACGGCGCGGACGCTGCGGAACTGCCTATTCCAATAAGTCCATACGCAATAGCGTACTGCCATGGTGCGACTGAAAAACTGGAGCTGACGTATCCGAGTCCAAGCATTACCGCGCCAATCGTCAACGGTGTTACGACCCCAAGGCGGTCCGCAAGCCGACCCATCAGCGCACCGCCGAATGCATAGCCACTGAACGCGAATGCAAAGGGAAGTGACGCAGTGGCGCGGTCAATACCAAAATCAGCTTGGACTGCGGGCAACGCGACCACCGCAGACCACATCCCGATGCCCGCGATCGTGCTAAGAAGAAGGGATATGGTCAGCCTAAGCCAAGCGTATGGCGATCCGATCATCGCGGTGCCGTGGTCGGCATTCATCTTTGTTATCTTGGCCCAAATTGTCTGGCTCCAACGCGGAGTTTAGCTGCCTCTTGCTCAAGCGAAAAGCATGGAACGCGGGCCGGCGCGCTGCTGATCGATACGTTAGTCTCGCACACTGGGTGAATTTCGCTCGTTGTGCGGCAAAGCGCTTTTTGGATGCTCGCTTTTGAGGGACAAGCGGACTTCGTGCGGACGGGTTGGAATGTCCGCGAATGACCCAAAGGCAACGTGAGCGGGTCCCTGCGTGGCACTTTACTCGCCGCAATATGCTAGGCTTTGGCAGGCGCGGTTCTCCGACCAGGGAGGAAAACCTCGGCGACAGCGCGTGTCACAACTTGCTCGGCGTTGTAGCGATGGCGTGGCCCCATCGGGCGCGCTTCGTCGCGAATGACGCCGCCAGCCTCGTCGATCAACCCTTATCGCCTCGACGACTAGTCGGGAAGTCGCGTTGGAATTAGATCGAATGAAAGTTGCGATCGTCAATTTGGGTGCCATCGTTTCTGGCAACTGGCGCAGCCCACTTGCCACCGGCGACGCAATCTTAATTACTAACGGTAGGATTACTGGTGTCGGTGGGGCTAGCGATAACGCGATCAGCGATGCCGACGTGGTGATCGACGCAGATGGAATGACCGCGATTCCAGGTCTAATCGACTCGCACGTACATATCACCTTCGGCGATTACACGCCGCGCCAGCGCACGGTTGGTTACCTTGAGAGCTATCTACACGGGGGTGTTACCACCGCCATTTCAGCATCGGAAGTGCATGTGCCGGGCCGGCCGCACGACGTCGAAGGCGTGAAGGCGCTCGCCATCGCTGCGCAGCGCTGTTTCGGCGATTACCGACCAGGCGGCATGCGTGTGATCGCCGGTTCAGTGATTTTGGAGCCAGGGCTTACGCGCGCCGATTTCGATGAGCTCGCGAAAAAGGGAGTGGGGCTTGCCAAGGCCGGTTTCGGTGCGGTTAAGAACGCCTACGAATATGTACCGCTGGTCGGCGATGCTAAAGCAGCCGGCCTGATCACGACATGTCATACCGGCGGCTCATCCATTCCAGGTTCAACCGCCATAACCGGCGATCATCTGCTCAAGATGCATCCGCACATATCGTTTCATATTAATGGCGGCCCAACCGCCATGCCAGATTCGGATTTCGAGCGCGTGATCCGTGAATCGCAGATTGCCTTACAGGTGTGCACCGCCGGTAATCTGCGCACCACGCTCCTGTGCGCCCGCCTCGCTGAAAAGTATGGCGCATTTGATCGCTTTATCATAGCGACCGACACGCCGACCGGCAGCGGTACCATGCCGCTCGGAATGCTCTACACCATCGCGCATCTTGCGAGCCTCACCGACTTGACGGCCGAGCGGTTCATCTGTGCGGCAACCGGCAGCAACGCCCGGATCTACGGCCTCAACACGGGCTTTATCGCGCCAGGAAAGGATGCCGATGTCGTACTGCTTGATGCACCGGAGGGTGGCACGCAATCCAGTGCACTTGCCGCCATCAAGCATGGAGATATTGCCGCGATCGGTGCCGTGATTTCTGATGGCGTGCCACGCTTTGTCGGCCGTAGCCGCAACACGCCGCCGACGACACGCAGGGCGCGAGTGGTGCGCTCGCGCGTGATGCAAGATTTCGTCGCAGCAGCGCACTAAGACGACAGCAGAAGCAATCCCATTGTTTTTCACAGATTTTCACGTTGTTTCCGTAATTAGGGACGAGCGGACATCTGGTGCCGTATGCGGTCCTCGGCCTGACTGGAGAACCGCAAGAGGTCACAAGCACAATGAAGACGATTTTGGTCCCGACGGAAGACAATAGCGCCATGCACTCGGCGCTAGATACCGCGCTGTTGTTGGCTCAACGGTGCGACAGTTACATAGAAGGGTTCGCGCTTTGGTCAAATGCTCAGTTTGCTGCATTCGACCCGACGGGTGGCATTCCCTTGGAAACGGATAAGCTGGCTGCCGCTCGAGTTGAAAAGCAGGCGCGGCAGGTTTTTGAGTCGTTCATGCAAGAGCACAATGTGCCACGATCTAACGCGAAGACAGAGGCTTTGTCATTCGGCTGGTTTGATAACGCGCCCCATGAGGACTTTGTTGGCAGCTATGGCCGCGTTTTCAATGTGACTGTAATGAGCAGGCCCGGTGCGAATGAGACTTTCGCGCACAGCCGAGCACTGTATTCCGGACTGTTTGAGAGCGGCCAGCCAATACTGTTAGCTCCGCCAGCGCCGCCCCTTCAGATCGCTAGCAACGTTTTGATCGCATGGAACCGGAGTACGGAGCAGGCACGAGCAACTGCACTTGCGGTGCCGCTTCTTCAAAAGGCGAATCGCGTTACAGTCTTGACAGTTATTGGTGGAACTGAAGTGCCAGGGCCTTCCGCCGAACGAGTAATCCACTACCTACGCCGCAACGGAATTACTGCCGAACCGATGAGGGTTGGGCTTGACGGTGGCAATACCGGCCAGGCAATTCTGGCAGCAGCCCAATCTCTAGGCTGTGACCTTCTGGTTAAGGGCGCCTATACCCAAAGCCGATTGAGACAGATGATCTTTGGTGGGGCAACCCGACACGTTTTGGAAAATGCCGACATAGCCGTCTTGCTCGCGACTTGATCCTGCCCACGAGCCGACATCAATTCAAGCGTCGAAAGCGACAACCACTTCTACTAAGCAGCGATTGCCTGAGGGAGAATCGACGCATCGGCGTTGAAGCGCTTGCCTGCGCGCAGGCAGAAAGCCGGCCGTAAGAGTCGTTCGGCAATGACCTCATTGTTCTCATTGTCGCGCAGAACAAAGCGGCCGCGATCGTCGAACAGGACAGACACGTCGGCAGTGTAGCCTGGTTTAAGCGCGCCGATCCGGTCGGTCAGCCCAAGCATTTGAGCGGGATGTAACGTCACCATCGGCACGACCTTCTCTAGGGGAACACCGAGCGCCAGCATCGAGCTCATCGCCTGCGTCAGGCTAAAGCGCGCTTGGCCGCGGAATGGATGGTTCTCGTCGTCGTAGTGCTGCTCTGGCGTTCCGGCCGGGGCTGGCACCTCGGTGTTGTAGCCGTGGATGTCGGCACCCAGAGTGTGCGGCACGATTCCGGCGGCGAGCGCTTTGCAGGCGACGCGGTAGGAGAAATGGCTGCCATGGCCGACGTCGACCTTTAGGCCGCGGTCGAGCGCGGCACGGATGACGCTGTGCACTTCTCCCTGCCGATTGACGAACCCCCCGGGATGGCGCGTGAATGGATGGGCCAGAATGTCGCCTGGCCGCAGCACCGGTATGACCCGCTCCATGATCGTGTCGGCGTCTTCGCCGTTGGCGCCGCTCTCGGGCAGGCTCCAGAGCGTGCCGAAGTGCACGTAAAGCGGAAGATTGGCTCGGCGGCCGATTTCGGCCGACATTTCCAGCACTTTAACGCCCCAGCGCGCGAAGCCCCCGATCTCGGCGTGACCTTTGATGCCGCGCACGATGTCTTTGTTGGCATCGGCGGAGGCAACCGTCGCGTCGATGTCGACACCGGAAGGGCTATAGAGATCGGGGTAATAATGGCCTTCGAGGCCGCCAACTAGATACGCCGAGAGAAAGGCATAAACCTGCGTCTCGACCTGTTCGACGACAAAATGCCTAAATCCTGGAAGTGTCATACACGACGGGCCACCCTGGTCGATGACCGTAGTGACACCGGAGTGCACCCCGACCATGTCGGCGTTTAAGCCGAAGCGGCCAGTGACGTACTGATAGACGTGGGCATGGGTATCGATCATTCCCGGTAGTACCAGCTTGCCGGAAACGTCGATCGTTTCGCGCGCGCTCGACGGCAAGATTGACTCTTCAACTGCGGCGATGCGGCCATCGTGGATTGCAAGGTCACGAACACCGTCAATGTCGGACGCTGGGCAAATCACTCGCCCGGCACGCAGAAGAAGATCGTATTTGGGGTTCTCTGCCATGGGATCCCTCATCGTTCAACGACAGATAACATTAATGTAGAACGAAATTACAAGATGCAAAATCCGCTACCGCAACGCTTACGACCCCAAAAGCGGACATCAGACCTAAATTACGCGACTGTTGAGAATGCGGTCGCTCGCGGCAATCCGCGCGGAGCCATTTTTCGCCAGTTCCAATCGCATCGCTGCGAGATCCTCAGGCGTGCGGACCGACTGTTCGTCTAGCATCCACTGATACGCAAATGTGTACACGAAAGCATTTCGCGCGTAGCGAAGCTGCGAATATTTCATCAGCCGTGCCTGGACCGGGATGTCGTCTTCGAGCATCTCGCGCGCCAAAACATAGCCATCCTCGGCGGCCATCGCCGCGCCCTGCGTCAGATGGGGCGGGACGGTGTGCGCGGCATCACCGCCAAGGACGATGCGGCCGCGGAACCACGGCCACGGCAGCAGCATCGGCTCGATTGGGCCGTAGACGATATCGGAATTCGCATCGAGCGAGGCCGCGATATCGGCGACATAGCTGCGATACTGGGACAAACGCTCTTTGAATAGATCCGGATAATCGGCGCGCGTAAAGACAGCTCCGGGGGACTCCGGGCAGATATGGAAGATGTACATCAGATTATTAGCGAGCGGCATAGCGCCGGTTTTGCTCCCGACACCTTGCAGAAATTCCATACACCTCACGTATTCGGGACGAGCCACTTGCACGCGCCAACCACCATAGCCGGATGGTCGCGGCGCAAACACCGTGCCAACGAGATGAAGTCTTGTGGTCGACCGTATGCCATCGAAGCCGGCGAGCAGGTCGAAGGAGTCGATGCGGCCATCAGAAAATGTCACCGTAACCTGATCATTGTCTTCGTGGATTTCGTTGACCGTAAGTCCGGTGCGGACGTCGGCACCAGCATGCTCTGCCGCGGCCAACAAAATTTCGTGCAATCGCAAACGCGATAGTGCGCAGAACGCCGGTACGGTTTTGTCGCCGAGCAGGAACTTATGCTCGACGATCAACTCACGATCACGATCGAAAATGTACATCCGGTCATAGCTGAATCCGCTCGCCAATATTTCGGGCAATACGCCTAGCGCATTGTAGACGCGCAGCGCGTTCGCGGGTTGGCCGAGCCCGACGCCAGGTACGTCGAAGCCTGGGCGGCGTTCGATCAGGACGACTTCAACGCCCCGCTGCGCGAAGGCAGTAGCAGCCGTCAGGCCTCCGATGCCGCCACCAACAACGAGCACGCGTCCAACATGGCCCATTTTCGTTCAGGCCTGCGGTTTGACTAATCGCGGTTGCTGAGAAGTCCCTCGTTCGCAGTTAAAATACGCGTTACATTAACAACCTCAAGACTGCCAAAACGCTCAGCCTCGACGCAACTACGCTGCTCGCCCGCCCCGACGAGGTGATCGAATAGCCGGAATTTTGCTGCACCGCATATGTTCGCTTTTGGCACAAAGCGGACATTGCCACCGCGCCGAACCATGTCCGCTTTTGGGGGTAAAGCGGACATCGGCCGAGCTCGACGAAAAGCCCGTCCCTTGAGCGCCGTGGGACAAATTTCATGAGCCCAGACAAATAACAAATTGAGAACGCAGGACTGGAAATTTTTTTGCGAAATTTTTTGGCTGGGCGACTAATTTTCCGATTTTATTGGAGAATTGCCTGAGAAAAGAAAAAATTCCGCGACACCCACATTTTATTAGCGGTCCCCGGTCGTATCCACCGGACCCAGTCCTGAGATCGCCTGCAACGCCCGCTCGAATCGCGCGTGAACAAATCTGGAATACACCGCCCGAGATTCTTCCCATACTCTTCTCAGATCGAGAGTCGGGACAGTGCCGCAATACGATTGCCGAGTCGCCACAGAGACTAGCAATTCAATACCATCAGTGTGGGAATCAGCGAGTCGGCCCTCGTCCACTATACTCGGGACCCAGTTTGCGTTTGTCGCCTGACTCGAAATGCGGCCCAGGCGCGACTCACTGTTGTTCAGACAGGTGGTATCGACCGCTAAGCACTTGATCCGCCTCAGTCGATGCTCGGATGCCCCGCAATTGGGAAGCGTATGGGAACGCTGTCGACGCGATTTAAGGTCATCTACTCGCGCGCATTAGCCATCGGCTGTTAGACCAAGCCAGCGCAGCGTCAGCATCGAGGGCGATTAGGCTAAAACGCAGCGGAAAGCGGCAGGCAAAACCCCCATCCATCCGCGATTAGGCGATCCCGCCGCCTTGTGCCGGACCCAGTTAGCGCGACCGCGCTCCCCCGCATAAAGGCCGAACCGCCAAGCTGCCCGTAGCAGACCCTGAACCCTTGTGAAGGGTCTGCGTAGGGCAGCGAAAGGACCGACACCATGTCGCCGATCAGCAAAACCGATCTCGATCAGATCAGCATGACCATCGCTTCAGCGATGTCTCAGGGCTTCGCCCAACTCACTGCGGCGCTGTCTCAGCCAAGGGCTGCGACAGCTCAAGCTAAGACGAGCTATCGTTACAGCGGCTTTCTGCCGAAGGGGCTAAGGCCGCTCCTGCCGATCTCGCCGATAAGGATCGGCAGATCGTTGCTGCCTTCGCTCGACGGGGCTTCAAGGTCACGCTTATAGATCGTTCCGATCCAAAGCTGCCCTTCGATACCCGGCCTTACAAAAAGTGGCTTGAGGTCGGCCGAGTTGTCCGAAAGGGACAACACGGAGTTCGGGGCTTGTTTCACATAACCCAGACCGACGCTTTGCCTCCGGCAACTCCGCTGAAGGGCAAGAAGGCCAAACCGGCTTTGCATCCGGTTAGCTAAATGGTCCGCAAATCGCCACTTGGCCCTGAAGCGGTTAAGCTGCTTCAGGGCATCGAGGCTAGGCGTAAAGCCAAGTCTCGCGCCAGGATCGCTACGCTTATCGCTAAGAAGCGAGGCGACCTTAAACGAATGCCGCTTACCGGCCGCTTAGCTCTTAAGGCCATCGCCGCCGGTAAGTGGTGAACCATCGCCGACTAATACACGGGCTGTCGAGCTATCGCTCGTCAGCCCTTTTTTGTGCCTGCATCGGCGCGCCAGACTCGCTGTTCGGCAGACAGAAGGTCTGCGAAATTCTCCAATGATTTCAGTCGCCATCTGGCTTCCCAGCCCCGCCTTTTCCGGCCGCAATCTTCCCAGGAGTTTCCCAGCGGCGCACAGCCCACTACTCCCCGGTTTTGGGTTTTTGGGGAGCGCATGGGGATGATTTGTTGCGCGGGCAATCGCGTGGGCCATTTATTGCACAGGGACAGGGACAGGCATGTAGCAGGGGCCGTTACTGGGAGCGCCGCCGCAAGGATAGATCGTCTGGTCTGTCGGCACTGGCACTGGTGGCGGCGGCGTTGTCGCCATCTTAACACCCGTTTGAAACAACGCCCGCGAAGCCTGGCGCTGTGCTTCGTCACGTCCTGCTTGCTCCGCAGCCCGCAGATGCGGTTCTGCTTCGTCCTGCACCCGCTCAAGGCATTGCATATACTTGGCAGACATGCGCGGGCCGTAGGCAAGGCAGACGGTGTCCTGTTGTGCTGCCGCTTGCTGGTACATGTTTGGCGGCGCAGTGGTCCCGCAGCCGCCCAGTGACAGCACCGCAATCGCAAATGCGAGTGATGATCGCATTTTTGCCCCTCGCATTCTGGACATTCTAGCGCCATTAGGTGCCAAACAAAAACAAACTTGCAGCGGCAGCGGACCTTTATCAACGGGCAAAGCTAAAACGCAGGAATCGAGGCGCAGGCCGACGTAAACTCAAGCCCTTTCCGCACTTATCTCGCTCTACACTTAAATGCTTGCCCACTAACAACTGGCGCTAGGCTTATGCCTGAGCCATCGGCATTACTGTGGCTTGGCTTATCTGTGCCAGATGGCTTCCAGATAATCCCGCTTTTCGCCCACAAAGCTCGGCTTTAGCTGTCTTAAGCAGTCAGTCAGTGATGGATTGACTGTCGGATTTGCCGTTCATGACTGATGGCAGGGATTTAGGTAAATGGGTGACGCGCTTTAACGGTCTGGCGCGAATTTCTTGGATATATTTGGTTGAGGCGTCCATCCACTGCCTAACGGAATCGACGTGTAGACGCGCCAGATAATCGCGGTCCTCAGGCCTAAAGTCGTGATATGGCTCAATCTGATATTTCAACGTATCATCGACTATAAGGAGAGAGATCTCCTCTATGGTATTGGCGTTATCAAGCGCGCTGTTGTTCGTGACTTCGACCTTTTGTCGCTCGACCAATAGACCCGCAAGCTGCGCTTTGCCGAGAATTGCCTTAATGGCTGCCGAATACTGATTTTTGTTAGTGGCGCGCTGCCGGGCTTCCTCTAGCTCAGCAATCAGGCTTTCAATCGTGATCGGCACCTTGGCCGCTATCTCATCTTGCAGCTCGCGGAGTCGGGCTTGCACTTTGGGGCGGTTGAGTAGCCGATGCGCATTAGCGGAATCGCGGACATAGCCAGTAAGCTCAAACGCCTCGGTGGCGTCACCGCATTTCAGATAGTTGTGGACGAACGCCTCATGGCGGGGGTTTTTGAGCGGAGCCATTAGGGCGTTGTCCCATTCGACCTGGCGATGTAGCCAAAGCTACATTTTGTAATCACCTGAATTTATCAGAAATCCGCTAGAACCTCAAACACATCTGAATGGGGCTTGCTATTGAGTTATACGCCAGCACCGCCGCCAGAGCCAACGACGATTATTGTCGAACAAAAAACGGACGGATCGCCGGACTTCGGCAGCGACTTCAATCCGGCCCTGTTCAATTTCCAAGAACCGATCATGGTGGTGACACAACCGATATTGTTGTGCCTCAACCGTGCATGGTGTTTTTGGGGGTGTCGTAGATCAGGGCGGCGACACCGCACCAACAAAAGCGCGGTTCCACCATTTGCGTGTCGCTTCACGCTTGGCTCGAAGCCATCAAAGTAAAATGCGGGATCGGAGAACCCAGCCGCTTGACGACGGCGGCGGGAAGCGGCGAGCGGTCACGCCAGAAAGTGAACTAGCAGAAAGACCCCCGTAATCGCGCGTGAGCAATTTTAGTGCGATGAGCGGTTCAATGGCGGTTAAGTCTGACGGCAGCCAACGACACTGGACCGGGCAGCCTAGGCAGGCAGGTCGATTGTTAAAACTGACGCTGGCCGGGCACGGATGGTACTGCCCCCGCTCTTTGTACGATAGCTCTTCGTACCATGGCGGGGGCGGGTTTGATGGCGACGGTGTAGGGGCCGAAGGTGTAGGAGCAGGGGTGGGCTGAGTGTCTTGACCGAGGGCTCCAGAGTTGACGAATAGCAAAGCAGCAACACAAAACACAGGGGCAATCAAAGAGCGCATGGCGTTCTCCCCTCGTCACGAAAAAGGACGCGCCATAATCCCTAAGATTGGTAAACGCGGGGTTGAACGTGGTAGTGGGAAGCGGCGACGATCAGAAAAACCCCCGGCACGATCAGCGCTGGGGGTTTTCATTTTGCGGACACAGTGCGGACACGGCGGGCATGACGGGAGACAGACCAAGGAGGCGGGAAGCGGCGAGTTGTCATTTGCGGATTCACAGCAAAGCCGCCAGCAACGGAGAACCAGCGGCTTTGCCTTGTCGCCTTGAACGATGTGTTGCGATGACGCAAAAAATCTACATCCTCAAGGCTGTCAGGACCGGAGAGGAGATCAACCCTGGTCCCGACTTCAAAAATTTGGCCCCGAATTTCAGTCCGGGGTCGCTGGTGAATCGAGCTTACCGGTGCCGGATTGTATGATGCCCAATCACCGGAGCCGTGGTTCCTGGATGCGAAGGCGCGTTGTGCTGGCAGCAGAACCCCTTCCTTAGGGAGCTGCTGCTGCCTGGCACTTTGCCGACTAAGGAGCGTAGGCTGGTCCGCCGTAGGGTGCCGTCACCAGCTGCTGACTACCATTCGGACCACCGTAACCAGTCTCAGCCATCGCTAGTGAAGTTCCACTCGCGACGAGTGCGGCAACAATCGTGAAAGTTTTCATGATAGTGATGAGTCGCATTTTTTTCTCCTTTTGCACATCGGTTTCAGTTACCCGATTGCTCGAATAAGATCGACAAACGGTCACGTTATTCCCGGCACGACGAAAGTTGGTGCATCACTTCAGATAACTTTCTTATCACCAGTTAGTGAAGCTTGTCAGCGAAGGGGGCCTGTCGTATTCGGCTATCCACAAGCTTAGATTCAGCCCCGGCGATGCCGCATCCGCCGTCAGTCAAAGCGGGAGCGCGAGCGGGCTTCTACGGCTCGCGTACGCGCCTGGACTACAGTTCAGGTTGATCAGGTTCGATTCGTATCGCGGCCGCCGAAGCTCGATAGCGCCAGAAAACAAGGTTCCGCGAATCAACCAACGCGGGGAGCCCCAAATTGCGGGGCCGCGCGCAGCCCACGTACTGAATCCGACAATGAACAACACCAGCGCCGCGAACAGGCCGACATTCAACACCGCATCAACCATGCTTTCCCTCCACGAAACGTATTCGAGGGTTGCGGATATTGATCTTTCCTAGGCCGGAAACATTCCCGGCAATCGCGATTGAGTTATTCAAGAAAGCGTGACGGAATTTGCGGTAATGCAATCCAGCCGCGCCTAGTCGCGTGTGAGCAATCTCGCCGCCGACCGTCGCCCCGGCTCATCTTCGTAATAGACGTAGGCTAGTGGCTGCCCGCTCTGGTCGCGCACGGCAAAGGCCGCGCCAATATCCTTTTCAGCGCAACCGGTGTCAGCTGTACGGAGTTCATCAAATTCCTCCGTCAGGCCGATGATGCGCCGTTCCGTCGAGATTTTCAAAGAAAGTGCAACAGGCTGTGCAGCCAGCGAGAGCGTATGAATCTGTAGCCGCCTAATCAAACGTGCTTTCGGTAGATTGTTTGGTGGCCCGACTTGTGGTCGATGTACTCTTCAGCCAATAGGCTGACATTTTGAGAAATTCGTCTTTCAGAACAGGGTCTGTACAGCCCTCTGCGTACTTGATCATTTTAGCGGATTGATGGTGACAGAAATCGGAAAAATCACCTTGCATGGCCGCGCCCAATCCCAAATGCTGCAATGCACCCCGTAATTTGAGTCGTGGATTGTCCTAATTAGGCGTAGGCTCTCGCCAACACCGGCAGAGAAAACGAAGCAACCGAAATTGGGCACCGGTGGCTGAGAGACCGGTTGTGCTCCCGCCTTCACAGGCTTTAGGGGAGCGGAGCATGTAGAGAACGGTCGGATCGCGCGTATGCGGCGGCCCGTCAAGTAATTTGAGCTTAGCGGTCAGCATCGCGATACGCAGATCAGCTTCGCCGCGAGTGAGGTTCCGCTGAAATGCCTCTAGCTCGTAAGCGGCTTCCGCCAATCGCTTGAGCGTTGCGGCCTGCTC
>Ga0306923_10001027_pt1 | contig 23978 bp, 28 predicted proteins | sample sta12Can44000108_FD_203841 | JGI IMG/M metagenome (GOLD analysis project Ga0306923, IMG submission 203841) | Lab enrichment of tropical soil microbial communities from Luquillo Experimental Forest, Puerto Rico - statanox.12C.anox.44.000.108 (v2)... | ecosystem: Environmental > Terrestrial >... | reverse complement strand
CTAGTTCTAGGCCGTCTGTTTTCAATTCAAACTAAGAGTGTCCCGTGCGGTAGCCGGTTTGGGAAAGCAGACGCAACGTCATCACTTGCGCCAGGTCTGCTTCGCCCCCCGGTGCGGTTCATACTGCCGACAGATGTGAGAGAACCGCTTGCGATTGTTCGGCAATCGCTCGCCGTGGCACTACTCTTTTTCCTCGGCCAGCAGCCCTTCGGCTATGGCCCACGCGCGAAACGCTCGCGCAGCGCCACGCGCGCTGGCCTCGCCGGATATCTCTTCGAGACGGCGCACAACGCGTTCGCGCCTATATGGCAACCGGGGGCCTCCATACGTTCGCGCGAACTCGGCAGCGTCCTCGAGGGTGCGCACAGTGACTTCGCGCACAAGGCGAATGGGTGGCTGGAACACGAAATCCGTCATGTCGCAAACCTTATTCGTTGACCGCCATAAACAGGCGCGAGCGCCCTCTCTCCGATCCGGTCACACTTCTATATCACTACTATACCACTACTATAACACCAATATCACTTTTGTACTATCCCTATATCATTCCACAGTTCTTTCTGCTGTGTGCCCGACGAGTGACCGAACAAATCGGCGGGCCCGGCACCCCTGGAAACGGCGCCACGAGCTCGGCTGATCATCAAGCCCCATGGCTATGGCTTTGGCCCCCCCGAGGCGTGGGGGGTCAGCGTTCCCGGTTGCTCCGCTGCTCCCGTACGTTGCCTCGGCACCGTTTGGCCAGGTGCTGGCGGGCCGTAGAGCTACGCCATTGCGACTGCCCGGCGGGTTCAAGCGCCGGCTGTCCGGATCTCGCGCGGCGTCTTTCCGGTCCAGCGCTTGAACGCATGCGTGAACGCGCTCACCTCATGAAAACCGAGCAGCCACGCGATCTTGGCTACATGCAGCTTGCGGTCATCAAGGTAGCGGACCGCCAGATCGCGCCGCAGTTGCTGAAGTATTTCGGTAAAGTTCAACCCTTCGTCCGAGAGCCTTCGTGCAAGCGTCCTCTTGCTCATTCCCAGACTGCGGGCAACGTCTTCCGCGCGCACCTTTCCATGCGGAAGCACCGACGAGATCGCGTTCTCAACTCTCGTACGCAACTGGCTCATGTCGCCTCTTCGATCGGCTAGCGCCGCCTCGCAATATTTCAGGAGAAGGTCGTTGAGATAACTGTCAGCGTGAATAAGCGGCAACTCACGTGCGTCAACGTTTAGGGCAAATTCGTCTCTGTCAGCGCCGAACTCCACTTTCGTTCCGACGAATCGCGCCATTTCGGAAGTGCCTTCCGAGCGGTAATGGGAAATCGAGAAATGTTGCGGTACGAGGTTCTGCCCCGTCAATATGCGGCAAATCCGTAATAGGCCAAACATGCAAAATTCCATTTGATGTCTGTCCGAGTGCCGTGGAACGCCGGAGTAACTCAAACTGAGAACGAGCCTGTTTCCCTCTTGATATCCGAACGCGAGGGCCTCGTTGGTAACTTTGCTGTAGCGAGCAACTCGCTTCAGTGCATCGCCTAAGGTCCGCGAAGACGCCATGACGTAATAAAGCAGCCCGATTTCGCGCGGATCGAAAGCGCGAGCCAGCGTGAAGCCAATACAGTCGTCCTTCAGCGCAATTGCCGCCTCGTCCAAAAGCGCGATTTGGCTTCGCACACTCAGGCGCTCTTCCGGTTCGGCGATCAGCTCCGGCGTCAGTCCCACACGCCTCAGAAGCGGCGCCACCGGCACGCCAGCGCTTTCGAGGCGCGCGATAGCCAGGCGGGTAAGGCCCCCTCCCGCCATCGGGATTGAAGCCAAGTCCCGTTCAGAATTCAGCGCTGAAGAGGTCGGATTGCTCATCCTTGACCGCGCCGCGAGGAACAAATGTTTGGCGCAAAGTAACAAGTCCCGCGCGGGGGGCAAAGCGACTAAGACGCGGAACCGCCAATGAGCGGGCATCGACAGGGCATTGACGCGCCATGACGCTCCAGGAAGCCAAATCGATCGCGCGACATCTTGGGCTCACCCTGCGCAAGGTGCGCTCCGGCGACTTTCGCGTGAGCTGCCGCGACGGAGACGAGACCACGGCCTACTACACGCAGAGCCTCGAAGACGCCGTCAATGCCGCGGTTGAGATCGCCCGTAAGCGAGCGTTGTGAGCTGGCAGGTGAAACCCGGCAACCAAGCTTTTCTCGATGCTCGAGTGCGCTCGTTTGAACAGAAACGATCGAACGGTGAGCGATGCACGCGGCGCAAAGCCATGCCGTACCACAGCCCCCGCACAAGAGACTGGAATGAGAATGATCTCATTGCAATCGCGCTCACGACGGCAAGCATCTCGTTTGCCGCCGTTCTGGATGATCTCAAACGGCGCCTCCCGCGCGCGCTGGACCCATTGGGAGGTGGCGCCATGACGACCAAGGAGGCTTTTGACATCGTGCTGGCGTTGGCCTTCGACAACATGGTCGATGAAGAGGACATGCCCGAGATATACAAGCAGCAATCCGAAGCGCTCGAGATCGTCACGGAGATAGCCAAGTACTACGGCTCCAGGCGTTGATGACGCCGGCCCGGGCGGGCGCGTGCGCCCTGCCACGATGGCGTACGTGCGGCGGAACTCATTCGGCCGCGCTGGGGCGTGCGTCGGACGCTCGAATAACGTTGCGCGTTGCCGAAAGGTTACAGCCGAAGCCGCTGGGAAGCGCTACGCTCAAACGTCGACAGCCGACTCGGGGGCAGGCCGACATGAAAAATCGCTTTCTTGCAAGCGTGGCGCTTGCGGCGATGATCGCAGCGCCTGCAACGGCGGCGGACTTGCCGTACAAGGCGCCACCGCCGCTTCCGGAGGCGTACTACGATTGGTCCGGCGCTTACGTCGGACTCAACGTCGGCGGGACGCACTACAACGTCACTCACCATTTCCCGTCGCCGGGAGCCGTCACTCCCGACGTCACGACCGGCGACCACGACGCCATCTTCGGAATCCACGCCGGCGCGCAATGGCAGTGGGGCGCGTGGGTTCTCGGCGCGGAAGCAGCGCGCAGCGGATGCTCCCACGAATGTCGCAGCACGAGCAGCGTCCTGCCGGTCGCACAAGGCTTCGAAGAAAATATCTTCGGCGAGCACAAGATCATCGACCTGTTCACGGCGGGCGCGCGACTGGGCTATGCCTGGGACCGGTTGCTGGTCTTTGCGACCGGGGGCTTCGCCTCCGCCCATATCGAGAACGCGCATTGCTCGACCATCACCGGTATTTGCGGCCCGCTGGGCGGCCCTGGAAACGGCGTCGTCAGCAACAACCGCGGCTGGTATGCGGGCGGCGGCTTCGACTACATGGCCCACAAGGGCGCGCTGGTCGACGTGATTCTCGGCGTCGAATATCAGCACTTCGACGTCGGCGCAGCGCGTGCGTTCTGCGTCAATCCAGGCTGCGTCGTACCGGCCGTGCGCGACTTCGACCTGAGCGCCACAGGCGACATCGTCCGCGCTCGGCTGACCATCAAGACGCACGGGTATGGCTTCGCCCCCCCTGCGGGCGTGGGGGGTTAGCGTTTCCCGGTTGCTGCGCTGCTCCCGACCTTGCCTCACTTCCGGGCGAAGGCACCTTAATTCGGACAGGCCGTCGTCACGCTTTGGCCAAGGTGCTGGCGCCCCGTAGGGCTGCGGCTTGGGGAGGCCGGACGGGGGAAATTACAATGGCCAAAGTCGTGAATGACGTCGCTCGCGGCAGCGAGCCCGCTCACCTTGCGCTCTCGCCGAGCGTTCGGCCGTGTCCGTTGGCGTTGGCGGATCGCGATCGCCGCGCCGAGCTCGAGCCGCGCGATCTGACCGCTTGGTTTTTTGGCGATCCGCTGCCGGGCATGTCGGCGCTCGATCGACGGACGCGCAATGAACGCGCGCATTAAGATATGAGACGGCCGAGCGCGCTTTGAAGACGACGTAGGCCGAGGCCGCTCAAGGCGGCCGAAAAACGTAGCCCGCAGCTTTGCGGCGCGGCCGCGTCCCGCGGCGTTTCGACAGCGCCAAAAATGTAGGCGCGCATCTTCGAGTGTGCGCAGCATGCCGCCGTCGTCGGCGCTCTCCGCGCGACGCGCGTGAGCGCGAGCCCTGTTCCCTTCGCCGGGAAGGCCCGATATGGTCTAGCCGCCATGTCGGTATTGACGCAGCCCCCGCCCCGGAAAGCTCGCGAGACGGACGGCTTTGCCGGCGGGATTGCCGCGCTCGCCCAAGGCAAGCTCTACGCCCTGCAGAACCCGTTTGCCCTCGACGGCCGCGTGAGCTCCTATCCCGGCAGCGCGCGCGGCTATTCGGTGGCGAACAGCTACCTGCTCACGCAGAGCGACGCGGCCATGCTGATCGACACCGGCTTCGGCAAGGACGAGCCGGTGATCCGCGCGCAGATCGAATCGCTGATCGCGCCCGGCTTGCCGCTGTCGCTGTTTCCGCTGCGGCTGAACGAGTTCATGTCGATCAATAACGTCGAGACCTTCGCGGGGCACTTCAACGTCGAGACCTGCTATACCAGCAACGTCGACGCCGCGCTGTGGTTCGATTTCGGCGCCAAGACGCAGGGCCGCGACATCCTGGAATCGATGAAGGTCACCGCGGTGACGCGGGCCGATACCATAAAGCTCGGAAAAAAGGACCGCGCGATCGACGTCATGCAGGCGCCGATCCGTCTGATCGCCACGCGCTGGCTCTACGACCGCGCGACGCGCACGCTGTTCTCCTCCGACATGTTCACCCACGTCTGGCGCGACAGGGAGAACGGACCCTGGATCGTGACCGAGGCCGACAACGACCCCACGTCGCCGCGGGATATACGCTCGTTCCTGCTGAACACCCGCTATTGGTGGCTGGAAGGCGCGCCGACCGACTCGATCCGGCGCGGCATCGGCAACGTGTTCGACACCTATGACGTCGAGACCATCGCGCCCGGCTACGGCTGCATCCTGCGCGGCCGCGACGTGGTGGCGCGGCACTACCGGATGCTGGACGAGATTCTCAAAGGATTGGACAGGAGCGTGGCGGTGTCGCGCTACGTCGGCCGCGACGAGGAGCGTTAAATGATCGCCAACAAACTGCCGCGCGAGATCGCGCCCGGCGTGTTCTGGATCGGCGACTGTCTGGCGCAGCGCCACAAGGGCAAGATCTATCACGGCTACAACGCCGCCTTCCTGGTCGCCGGCGAGACCGCGTCGTGCCTTGTCGAGACCGGCCATCCGAAGGATTTTCCGGTCATCGCGCGGCACATGAACGAGCTGTTCGCCCGCGGCGTGGCGCCACTGAAGTATCTATTCGTCACCCACCAGGAGACGCCCCACTGCGGCGGTCTCGGCCGCATCCTCAAGGCGCATCCCGAGGCCATCCTGTGCGGCGACGTCAGCGACTACCACCTGGCATTCCCGCAATACGAACACCGCATGCGCTGGATGAAGGAGGGCGACGAGATCGACCTCGGCGGCAGGACGCTGATGGCGGTCGAGCCGGTGATCCGCGACCTGCGTACCACCTGGTGGGGCTTCGACACCCGCGAGCGCGTGCTGTTCCCGGGCGACGGCTTCGCCTACAGCCACTATCACGAGGACGGCCACTGCGGCCTGGTGGCGGAAGAAGCGGTCTCGCTCGACCTGCCGGATGTGTCGTCGACGTTCGCCGACCTGGCGCTGTTCTGGACCAAATTCGCCGACATGAACGTGTATTGCGATCGGCTCGACCATCTGATCGAACGGCTCGGCGTCAGGACCATCGCGCCGACCCATGGCCTGCCGATCACCGACGTGAAGGCCACGGTGCCCAAGGTCCAGGAAGGGCTCAAGGCCGCGGCGCTGATGCCGGAAACGGGGACGAACGAGAAGGTGTCGCTCGAGGGCGCGGGTGCGCCGGCGGCTTGAGCCGCGGCCCACGGAAACCTTCCGGCGTTCAGCCCTTCTGCGGCAGCATCCGATCCTCAGCCTTGAAGTAACGTCTGGCGTAGGCGACGAGTTGGCCGTCGCTCGGATGATCGACGGTTTCCACACCGACGATGATCTTCATCAACCTGGCATCGTGTTGGCTGATGTGCTTGACCAGCTCGGTCTTGGCATTGGCCGGCCCCGTAACGAGAACCGCGCCGGCGTCTGCGATCGATTGAGCGACAGCCTGAAGAAAAGCGTGATCCTCCGAGGCGTGCCCGCTCCCGATGGAGTTTGCCTTATGGTGGATGTGCTTGGTCGGATGATCCGGGTGCAACACGAGCCGTTCCACATCGCTCGGGCTGAAATGGAACACGCGTGCTTCATGGTGATCGATCCAAACGACCGCATGAAAGTGATGGCTACTCATGGAACTTGAGTCCTTTCGCCGACCGAGTACCGAACTATCGCCGATTGACGCGAGCAAGAAGGATTTCTGCGCGACCGCCAAATACAGTTAGCCGCTATTCCAGATTTTTGCTCGGGGGATAATCGCGCGAGAACGGCGGCTGCGTGACAAATTGCGCGGGGTCGTAGGTCCAGAACTGGCTCACCTGCGGATAGGTCTTGAGGATGGTGTTGGCGAGCTTTCCATTCACGCGCGCCACCTTGCGGACGTAGATATCGAGGATCGGAGTCCCGTACTCGTCAAGCCGCACGGGACCGATCGGTCCGTGGCTCAAGCGGACGTCGTGCATGGCCTTGAGGAAAGCCGGTGCGTTGTCGGTGTCGCCCCCGGTGACCTTGAGCGCTTCCTCGATGATGAGAAGCGCCGTGTAAGGACCGGCGGTGTAGAAACCGGGATCATGCTGATAGCCCGCGTTGATGCCGGCGACGAATTTCTTGTTGTCCGCTGTATCGAGGCCGGCGGCGTACCAACCGGCGCTGAAAGTATCGACCGCCTCCTCCCCCATCAGCTTGAGAATGCCCTCGTCGGTGCTCGTGGTATTTCCGAGCACGGCGATTTTCCCTTTCAGCCCGTAATCCTCGAATTGCTTCAGGAAACGCAGCGGATTGCTGCCGGCGAAGCCCATATAAATGCCGTCCACGTCGGGCTTGATCTGCGCTAAGTACGGCGCATAGTCCGGCGCATTGAGCGGTGGCCAGAGTTTTTGCACGATCTTTCCGCCGGCCGCCTCGAAGGCGAGCTGGAATCCGCCGGCGCCCTCGTGGCCGTAAGTGAAATCCTCCGCGACGATCGCCATTCGCTTGAAGCCAAGCGTCTTGGCCGCGTAATCGCCCAATGGGTAGGTCACCTGCGGTGCCGTCCCGAAAGCGTGCAGCACCCACGGGTTCACCGCGTGGGTCTTCAGATCGACGGTCGCTGCCGAGGTCGTGGTGATGAGCGGCACTTTCGTATCGCGAACATAGCTGTCGATCGCCAAGGCCTCGTTAGTCGCCAACGGCCCGATCATCACCGGCACCTTGTAGCGTTCGACCAGTTCCTGGGTCTTGGTCCTCGCCAGGGCGGGATTGCCGGCTGTGTCCTCGGTTATCAGCTCGACCTTGCGGCCTGCGATCATGCCGCCGCGTTCCTTGAGATAGAAAGCCGCACCCTCCATCTGTTGCTTGCCGCCGGCGGCCAGCGGGCCGGTATTGACGGTGAGGAATCCAACTTTGAGCGGCTCCGACGCCTGCGAAAATGCGCGCCGCGATGGCAATGCGCTGAGTGCTGCTCCGCCCACCAGCAACGTGCGGCGCGAGATCGCAAGTTTACCGTTCTTACGTCGCATCCTCGAACTCCATGAAATTTTTCTGGCTGCCCTGACGAGCGGGAGACGCAATGGGATGATGAGCCGATTCAATCCTGCCGACAAGCGCACGCGTGCTGGAGCGCCACGACGCACATGACCGCGCGCAGTCGTTTCGAATTTTACGAAAAGGTTAACCGGGCTTTTTCACCCCGTAAGTATGCACGGGGCACGTATCCCCACGCGCGGGACCCCCCGGCCCTGTCCACGATGGGCGCAGGGGCGCGGGGCGACGGCAGCGCAGTCGCGGCCCTGCGTTTTCGGGGATCAGTCTAGCCGCCGCTAATGGTCTTCTTTCTTTTCCCTCGATGAGGCAAATCCAACCCCCGCGCCGACGATCGCGCCGATCACGGTCCCGATCCCCGGCACGACCGTCCCGGCCGCGCCGCCAACGAGCGCGCCAGAAATTGTGCGGTTCTTATCCGCCCAAGCTTTGGTCCGATCCCACAGGCCGACTGCTTCTGTTTCGTCGCTCATGTTGCTTCCCTCATTGTAAAGAGCAGCTGGGATGTTAGCCCATCCGCCGCATCGGCGCGACGCCGCCCACATTCGCGTGGGTAAGCGAGACCCCGACTGTCCCATGGTACTCCGAGCCTGTCCATAGTCACGACCAATGCCGATCAGTTGAACTTTAGGTTCGCCGCTTTGGCCAAGACGAGAATTGAATTGATTTCCCGCCTGATTTGCGCATCGAAGGCAGCGGCCGTGATTGGCATCGGGTCCATGCCTTGTTGCGCGAGTTTCTCCTGCACGCCCGGCGCGTCTAGCGCCTTCTGCGTCTCCTGGGCAAGTTTGTCGACGATCTCGCGCGGTGTCTTGGCCGGCACGAACAGCCCGGTCCAGAACGTGTAGTCGGAATTCTTGTAGCCGGCCTCGATCGTGGTCGGCACATCGGGCAGCGCGGATGAGCGTTGGGGCGTGCTCACCGCGAGCGCCACGAGCTTGTCCTCTCGGATGAAAGGCAGTGCGGTGGCGATGGTCGAGCAAGTGAAGTCGACGCGCCTGGCCATAATCTCGGTTAGTATCTCAGGCATCCCGCGGAACGGGACCTGCAAAGCCTCAAAGCCCGCGCTGAAGCGCAATATCTCGGCGGAGATGTGGGTCGCCGAGCCGACGCCGGCAGTGCCAAATGTGATCGAGCCGGGCTTGGCCTTGGCGGCAGCGACGAGCTGCTGCAGCGTCTTGATGCCCTTCTCGGGCGCCACGACGGTGACGTTGGGCGAACTGCCGAAGGCGGCAACGGCCGCAAAATCCTCGGCAGTGTCGTAGGGCGCATTGGGATAAATCGCCGGCGTGGTCACGTGCGCGGAGGAATGGGCCATTAGCGTGTAACCGTCGGGCTCCGCGCGCGCGACCGCCGCAGCGCCGACCGTGCCACCGCCACCGCCACGGTTCTCGATGACCAGCGCCTGTCCAAGTTGCCGCCCGAGCGGCTCGAACACGATACGGGCGCCAATGTCGATCGTGCTGCCGGCACTAAACGGGATGATCACGCGGATCGGCTTGGCGGGCCAGCTTTGCGCGCAACTCACGCGTGGTAGCGCGGGCGTGATGGCGGCAGCGGCGATGAGTTGCAAATGGCGGCGGCGAGTATGTTTCAAGGACATTCCTTCTCTCATCGGGCACGAATTGAAGGCGGCGGGTGCCTGCTGTCTCACTTTCAGCTTGCTTGTTGTCTTTGTATGCCAGCAAGGTCCGAGCACATTCGCTTATCCTGCGCGCGATGGTCCGAACTTCGGCGTCGCGGCACCAGGCAGGTTCCACTACTGCGCCGCGATGTTGTTGGCGCGGATCACGTCGCCCCAGAGCTTGACCTCGCGCTTGAGCAGCGCGCTCGCGGCTTCCGGCGTCTGCTGGTCGGGGGCGAACACGTCCATGCCGCCCTCGTCGAAGGTCTTGCGGACCTTGACGTCGGCGAGCGCGTAGCGCAGCGCGGCGTTGAGCCGCTCGACGATCGGCCGCGGCGTGCCGGTGGGCGCGAGCAGCATGTGCCAGAAATCGAGATCGAGCTTCTTGTAGCCGACCTCGCCCATGGTCGGCAGCTCCGGCAGGCCGGCGAAGCGCGTTCTGCCGATGATGGCGTAGGCCTTGATCTTGCCGGCCTTGACCAAGGGGCCTGCGACCACAGCGGATATGGAGCTCAGATCGGCGACGCTCGCCAGCAGGTCGTTGAGCGCCGGCCCGGCGCCGCGATAAGGCACTTGCGTGACGCTCGCGCCGATCTCTTCGGCGACCAGCACGCCGGCTAGATGACCAAACGAGCCGACGCCGGGATGCGCGATCTTGGCGTTCTGTCCAGGCGCCTTCATCCAGCGCACCAGCTCGGCGATATCGTTTGGCGGCAGCGTCGGACGCGCCGCCAGGGTCGACGCGGCGGTGTTGATGAGGCCGATGGGGACGAAATCCTTTTCGGCGTCGAACGCAAGGTTCGGGTAAAGCGTCATGCCCGCCGCCAGCGCGACCTGGTGCAGCAGCACCGTATAGCCGTCGGGCGCGGCGCGGGCGGCGCGGCCGGCCGCGATCATGCCGCCGGCGCCGCCGATGTTTTCGATGACCATCTGCTGCCCGAGCGATTGCGACATGCTGTCCTGGATGATGCGCGCGATCGCATCGGTCGCGCCGCCGGGCGGGTAGGGGACCACGAGCGTGATCGGACGGCTGGGGTAAGTCTGCGCCGACGCCGGGCCGGGTGCCGAAATAGCCGCGGCGAGAAGCGCCACCGCGAGCGGCCACGCCGCCGCCGCGCCGCCGCTGAGCGCGATGAACGCGCGCCGTTTCACTCGCGGCATCGGGCGTCCTCCCACTCCCGACTCTCTCCCAAACGATAGCACAGCATCGGGCGCCGGAGACTGCGGCACTGCGGCATTTCGGTCCTTTTGTCGCGGGTCTATGTCGCAGTCGACTCAGAAGCGAAAACAAGCCGCCGCCGCGCCTTACGGCCCGCGTAGCTCTTGCATCACGCTCGTGCGCGCGATTTCGACGCCGTTCTTGATGACATGCCGGCGCGGCGGCTGCAGGCGCAATGCTTGGCGCACGGACGGGGCGCCGACAACGACCAGATCGGCCTTGTTGCCGGGCGCGATCCCGTAGTCCGGCAATCGCGCCGCGCGCGCCGCATTCACGGTCACCATGTCGAAGACCTGCTCCAGCTCGTGGGGCAACGTCAACTGGGCGGTGTGCGCCATCATGAGCGCGACCTCGAGCTGGTCGGGCTTGCCGAACGGATAGTACGGATCGTCGACGTCGTCCTGACGTTCACCCCGCGCGCCAGCAATTCCTTGACGCGCGCAATGCCGCGCCGCTTGGGCTCGCGATCCAAGCGCGCCGAGCAGACGAGATTGATGTGGGTGTTGGCGGAAATGGTGACGTTCGCGGTCGCGACCATGTCGATGATCTTCGCGGCATAGACGTCATTGTATCCCGCCATGGCGCCGCAATGACTGGCCGTGACCCGGCCGTGAAATCCCTCGCGCATCGTCTTGAGCGCGAGGTATTCGAGGCTGCGGGAGTTCGCGTCGTCGGTATCGTCGACCAGCATGTGGATGTCGAGATCGTGCCGCTTGGCGAGATCGAAGCAGATGTCGATGTGCCCTCGCGCATCCGCGTCGCTGTATTCGTACCAGGGCAGCCCGCCGACCACGTCGCAGCCTTGTTTGAGCGCCTCGTCGAGCAGTTCGGCGGCGCCCGGATCGCGCACGATCCCTTCCTGCGGAAAGGCGACGACCTGGATGCCGCAAAGACGGGCGTATTTCTCACGCACCAGCAGCAGTCCTTGCGCGGCGCGCAATCCGCCGATGGTTCCGACATCGGCGAACAGCCGGAAGAACGTCGTGCCATTCTTGATCCCGGTTTCGATCACGCGTCCGGCGCGCCGCGCCACCTCCTGCGGATCGTATTTGCGCTTGAAGTCGTTGGTGATCTCGATCGCTTCCGGGAGCGTGCCCGAGACGTTCGGTCGCATCACTTCGCCGAGCAGCGCCTTGTCGGCGTGCAGATGCAGGTTGACGAAGCCCGGAACGACCAGGTCGCCCGCCGCGTCGATGGTCTGCGCTGCCGACGCGGCGAGGTTGGGGGCCACCGCCGCAATCCGTCCTTGCTCGATGCCGATATCGACCAGTTGGTCGCGGCCACGCAGCCGAGCATTGCGGACGAGAAGATTCATGGCTTTTCTGGTTTGCCTCGGCGTCCCGGTCGGCAGCGGCGAACTGCGATCGGGCTCCGCCGTCAAATCTGCTCCAGAATGTGCAGACCGCGCGTGCGGTCGATGAGGTAGATCAGGCCGCGGTCGTCGTAGCAGACGTCGTTGCTTTGGACGCGCGTCGCCCCTGCGGGCACCGGCGGCATGAACGATGCGGTCTCGCGCGGGGCGTGCGGATTGGCGATGTCGACAATTCTCAAGCCATGCGCAAACCAGGCGATGGGAATTTCCGTGCCGCGCACCTCTTCGCAAAACTGGTGCAAGCCGGTGTAGTCCTGTTTCGGCGTCCCGTCCTCCTCTTCGACTTGGAAGCTCGCGAACGGAATCGGACGCGTTTCGTCGGTGATGTCGACGATCCACAGGAACGACGGCGAGGCCGGGCCGAGGCGCACGACGTCTTCGTCGGCGACCAGCATCACGCGGCGGCCGCGTAGCGCAAACGGCAGCGGAAGCGCGGTGTGGGTCGGCCAGGGAAACGGCGGCGACCAATCGAGGCCGGAAACGAACTTCGGCCTGCTCAGATCCGCGATGTCGAGAATCACGAATCCGCCGTGCCAATAGCTGACGTAGAGCCGATCGCCGTGGCGGATGGGATGATGGCAGCGATGCGCCGTGCCTTCCCACGTCGGTGTCTCGCCGCCGGCCGACCACTGCCCCGGCATCCACCATTTGCCGACGAGCTCAGGGCGCGCCGGATTCTGGAAATCGATGATGCCGACGATGTTGCCGAGGTAGCCGTCCATTTCCGGCGAGCCGTAGACGTAGCGGCCATCGAAGGTGAAGCGATGCATCCCGCGGCAGGAGAAGCTCGCGATCCGCCTCGGCTCGGCCGGGCGGGTGACATCGTAGACCTCGAGCCCGCCGCGAAAGTTCGGGTCCTTGCGGCCGATCGGAAAGATTTCGCGATTGACCAGCATCACGCCGTTCTCGACCCGCACCTTGTGGGACAGGGTGCCCTCGGGAACGCTGATTTTCGCAAGCTCGCGCGGCTTGGAGGGGTCGCCGACATCGATGATGCTGGTGCCATGCGGCGGCGCGATGTGGCCGACATAGGCGATCCGCTCGCGCACGACCACTTGCCCGCCGCCATAACAATCGAAGTAGCCGACGACCTTTATACCGTTACTGTGCCCGCTGTTCATGCCCAGCCCGACGAGGGTCGCTTCGACAAAACTCTATCTTGCGCTTGCGCGTGCGGTCAACCAATCGGGCTGGGCAGGCCCGCGCGCGTTCATGCATTCATTCGATCAGCGCGTCGGCGCGCGCGATGAGCGGCGGCGGAATCTCAAGGCCGAGCGCCTTCGCGGTTTTCAGATTGATGACCAGTTCGAGCCGGGTCGGCTGCAGCACAGGCAGATCGGCTGGGCTCGTCTCCTTGAGCACGAGTGCCGTATACGCCCCCTGCTTGCGATACAAATCGGGAAGATGCGTGCCATAGCTCATCAAGCCGCCCGCCGCGGCGAAATCGCGCCGTTCGTAGATCGCGGGGACGCCATAGCGCGCGGCGAGCGCAACGATCTGGTCGCGCCGGGAATCGAGGAACGGATCGCTGGCGACGAGGAGCGCACCCGGCCGCCGCTGCTCGAACCTGGCAAACGCCCGGTCGATCTCGCCTTCGTTGGAGGCAGGCGCGACGGCGAGGTCCTGCACCATGCTGCGCGCGGCATCCTGCACCTCGCGCATGCGCGCCGGCGAACCAGGGAAATTCGGATTGATCAGCACGGCAATGCTGGCGGGTCTCGGCAATGCTTCGCGCAACAGGGCGAGCCGCTGCAGGTCGAGCGCGAGGGTGAGCATGGTCACGCCGCTCAAATTTCCCCCCGGCCGATGGAAGCCCGCGACCAGGCCGAGGCGGACCGGATCGCCGTCGATAAGGAAGATGATAGGCGTGGTCGCGGTTGCCGCCTTGGCGGCCATCACCGCCGGCTCGCCGCTGGCTGCGATGACGGCGACTTTGCGCTCGAGGAGCTCGGCGGCGAGCGCCGGCAGTTGATGGTCGCGCCCGCGCGCCCAGCGATACACGATGGCGAAGTTGCGGCCTTCCACAAATCCCGCTTGATCGAGGCCGAGGAGGAATGCATCGAGATAAGGTGTGAACGCTTCGGGCGAGGCGCTGCTGAGAAATCCGACCAGTGGCATCGCCGGCTGCTGCGCGCGCGCCGCGAGCGGCCATGCCATCGCGCCGCCCAGGAGCGCGAACAAGTCGCGGCGTTTCATGTCGGACACGGGCCGTCCTCCCTCCCGCTCCGGCGAGAGCCCATGACTTAGTCTACCGCATGATCGGCCCGCCGCCGAGCCGCGGGCAGGTCCTTCGGCCAGACCTGAATTATTCTGAAGCGAGGCGTACCGGAGACGCTGATGCCGCCGCGCCGCAGCCGCCTCGTCAGCCAGGCAGCGCGGGGCGCGGTGGTCACCGACGACGGCGCAAGTCGTCCTCCAGCTCCTTTAACCGCATATCGAGAGCTTGGATGTGGCTGCTGAGCGCCTGCGTCTGCCGCTCGCTGGCGCCTAATTGGTTACTCAGAATGCGAATTTGATTGCCGAGGACCTGGACCTGCTGCTCGACCTCGATGAGATTGGCCGCGGTTGTCCCAGAACTGCTCTTTTCGCGCCGGTCGACCTCGTAGAGGCTGGCGACCAGGGCGATGAAGCCCGCGACCGAGAAAACGACCAAAAGCCGCAGAGCTACGTCCCCGCTGCGCATGCCGTCGACTCCAACAATCGTTGTGACATTAGGGTCTAGCTACCACACCATACGGCATTTGTGGGCTGGACGCGCCTCCCAGCAAGGCGCCTCGGCGCGACTAAAGGCGAAGAGCGCAATGTGAAGTAGCTCACATAGGCCTTGGAGATGAGTCATGCAAAGTGGCCAGCGAGGGGTGCACCAATGGAGACGGAAGCGACAATGCCACGCACAGAAGAAACGACGAATTCAAGACGACATCATGAGGAGCACCCCGCCACGGCGGAGCGATTGTTGGAAACCGCCTGGCTTCACTGCAATGCGATTCAGGACATCATCGACAGGCTCAACGAGGCCGGGACGAACACGGAGCCGCACTTGCTCGCGAACCGGCTGCACCGCCTGGCCTTCAGGGTCAGGCCAGCCGCATCCGGAGAATAGACCAACCCACGCTGGGCGAAGCGATGGCGTGCGCGCGACATCACCGGTCAAGGCTGCTCGGTTACAGGCGGCGATATTGAAGGACAGCAATGCAGACGCTTTGCCGCCCTCGTTCTCGCGCGCTAACATCGTCCGTGAATGTCGCGACATCCGAACAGGAGCCGAAATGCCTCCACGGATCCCCGAGAACATTCGGAGTTTCGTCACCATCATGGGCGGCAACGCGATACCGCCGCGAGATCCCAACGATGATGACGACGAGGACGACGACGACGACGAGGACGAGGACCGGGACGAAGAACCGGCGGTCGTCAGAGAGCCCGACGAATAGCTGCTGCGCGCGCCGCGAGCGGCCGCGTTGCTCAAACGCACGACACGGATAGGAGAATGTCCCATGATCAGGTCAGCATTTGCCGTCGCTGCCGCCTCGATCGCGGCCAGCGTTTCATTCTCGCAGCCTGTCCTCGCTCAGGACGAAACCGACCAGCGATTTGGCACCGTTCATTTCGAGACTTCCTGCAACGAGGTTGCGCAGCGGCGTTTTGATCGTGCCATGCGTTACCAGCATTCCTTCTGGTATCGCGAGTCGAAGGAACTCTTCGAGGAGGTGCTCAAGGCCGACCCGGATTGCGGCATCGCCTATTGGGGCATTGCGCTGAGCCTTCTCAATAATCCGCACGCGCCGCCGCCCGTCGGCAACCTTCCGCTTGGCCTTGCGGCCGTCGAGAAGGGCAAGGCGGTCGGCGCGAAGACTCAGCGCGAGCGTGATTTCATCAATGCGATGGCCGCGTTCTATACCGACTTCGATAAAGTCGATCACCGCACCCGCGTACTTGCCTACCTCAAGGCCATGGAAGGCGTGGCGCAGAGCTATCCGCAGGACGACGAAGCCCAAATTCTCTATGCGATCGAACTCAATGTCGCGGCCCCGCCGAGCGACAAGACCTATGCGATGCAGCTCAAGGGCGCCGCGATCCTCGAGCCGATCTTCCTGCGCCAACCGCGCCATCCCGGCGTCGCCCACTATCTGATCCATCTCTACGACACGCCGGCCCTGGCGGAGCGAGGCCTCGACGCGGCCAAGCGGTATTCGCAGATCGCGCCGGCGGCGCCGCACGCGCAGCACATGCCGTCCCACATCTTCACCCGCGTCGGCTATTGGAAGGAATCGATCGGCTCCAACACGGAAGCGGCGCGGGCTGCCAAGGCCAGCAACGAAGCCCACGACCAACTGCACGCGATGGATTACCTCGTCTATGCCTATCTGCAGACGGGGCAGGATGCGAAAGCTCAGGCGCTCTTGGAGGAGATGCGTGGGATCGGGGGATTCACCGAGACGTTCATTGCCGGTCCCTATGCGCTGGCCGTGAGTCCGGCGCGCTACGCGATCGAGCGCGGCGATTGGAATGCGGCCGCGCAACTTGCGGTCAGGCCAACTCCGCTCGCCCACGTCGAAGCCATGACGCACTTCGCCCGGGCTCTCGGGGCGGCGCGGTCAGGCCAGCCGGACGCCGCCAAGGGCGAGATCGCCAAGCTCGCCGAACTGCGCGAAAAGCTGCGCGCGGCCAAGGACGCGTATTGGGCGGAGCAGGTCGACATCCAGTCGCAGGTCGCGACCGCCTGGGTCTTGTATGCCGAGGGCAAGTACGACGACGCGCTCAAGGCCATGAGCGCCGCTGCCGATGCCGAGGACAGGACCGAGAAGCATCCGGTGACACCGGGCGTCCCGACGCCGGCACGCGAACTCTACGGCACGATGCTGCTCGAGCGCGGCATGGCCAAGGAAGCGCTCGCCGCCTTCGAGGCGACCTTGAAAAAGGAGCCGAACCGGCTGGGCGCCACGCTCGGCGCCGCGTCGGCCGCGGAAAAGTCAGGCGATCCCGCCAAGGCGCGAGCGCATTACGCCGCGGCCGTCGCGCTCACGGAGAATGCCGATCCGGTCAGACCTCAGATCGCGCAGGCGCGCGCGGCCGCGGCGCAAAGCACGCGCTGAGGCTGACGCCGCCGCGAGGGCAGCCTCCTGATGAAGTCCGCGGGATTGGCGCTCGCGTTGGCGGCGGGGCTCGCCGGCGCGATCGCCATCGCGCTCATCGCGCCAAGGCCCGCGGGCGACACATCCGGCATCCATCCGCTCTGGGCGGAGGTGACGTGGCCGTTCCCCATGGATCAATGGGGAACCGGCCGCGCATTTTCCTGCAAGGCGGCCGATTGCGGCAGCGAGGTCAAGCTTTACCTTCGCGCCAAGCTCGGCTCCTGCAATTGCACAACCGGTGTCGCCGATGACGCCGACCTCGATCGCATGAGCGACTTCGACCTCGTCGGCGGCGAGGTTTCGCCGCTGGGCGCCGGCCGGCCGATAACGGTTGCCTGGATGAAGGGGCGCAGTCGCGCCTACGCCCTCGCCACCCGCAATCGGCCAGGCAAGTCCGCGATCTCAGTCGTGTTCAATGACCGCTGCGACATGATCGTCGCGACGGTCGTGCTCCCGCACGATCGACCGGCGACGATCGAGCCCGACGTCATGGAGTTTCTCAACAGCCGGCCGCTGGTGCACTGGGCAGAGGTTGCTCTCGGCATATAACCTGCGGGTCGGCGCGGATCAGGTTCGCGTGTCCCCGCGACGCGGCCGCTTGCCTGCGAACGGCTGAGCGAGGCGCCGCAAGGTCGCCGAGCGGAACCGGCAATCACCACCTGTAGCGCAGCGTGCCGGTGCCGGCGTAGGTGGAGGAGTGCGAGGCAAATTCGCCGTCGAACTTGGCGAGCAGCGTGACGCCGTTGGCGAGCCGAAGCTCCGCGCCGGCGGAGGTCAGTGCAGAGTTCTTAGCAGGGATGGCGCCGTCGACGATGAAGCTCGCCCCGCGGATCCAGCAGGATTCCTTTTGCCGTACGACGGTCGCAAAATACTTTCCTTCTTGCAGCCGATGGCTCTGTTCCTTGTCCAGCCAAATGCGAAAAACGTCTTTCGAAGTATCTTGTTTGGCCTTGGCTTCGTTGCGCTCGAGCGGCACGAGACTCATGAGGCGACGGCCCTTGTCGTCGGCCGTTCCGAGCGTGACTTTGAAAGCGCCGGAATAGTGCGACCAGCAGAAGAACAGCGGCTTCTCGTTGCTGACGTCGTTCCATTCCTTTGGAAACAGCGCGCGTTGCTGCTCGCATTCATCCGGCCGGATAGCTTCTGCCGGACTCGCCATCAACATAGAGAGTGCCGCTGCCGACATGATCGCCCGCATGTGATTCGTCCCGCTCATCAGCCGATGAACGCCATCGCCCCGCGCGTCGTCATCTTTGTGTCCGGCTCCTAGGCGTCAGCCGGACACGTCGAGGCGGTAGAACCTCGTTGCAGTGCCACAGAACAGGTCGGCTTTCTCGGCCTCGCTTGCGCCCTTGGCCAGAAGCTTGCAGGCGTTCCAGAACACCGGATAGCTGTAGGAGCCCTTGTCGACGGGAAAGTTGCTCTCGAACATGCATCGCGACGGCCCGAACGCATCGATGCAGGTCTCGATGTAGGGACGCCACGTGGTTGCCAGCGTCTCCGAGGATGGGGGCTCGGGCCGCTCGTGGAAGCCGAAGCCGCCCATGCGCATGCCGAGGCCGCCGAGTTTGACGTAGACATTCGGGCAGGCGGCGAGCGCCTTGATCGATGCGGCCCAGCCGGGGAACACTTGCTCGTGCTTGCCGGCATAGGCGCCGATTCCAATCGGGCCGCCCACGTGATTGAGGACGATCTTCGTGTCAGGAAAGGCGCGCGCGAGATCGCGAACGTCATCGATCTGAGGATGGTAGAGCCAGGCGTCGAAGGAGAGGCCGAGCCGGCCGAGAACGGCGAACCCCTCGCGGAAGTTTTTGTCGCCCAAGAGACCGCGCGGCGGGCTGTAAGCCGGATTGCGGATCGATGCGTCGGCGTCCCAGGCACTGATGTGGCGGATGCCGCGGAAGCGGTCGCCGCCGGCACGAATGTGGGCGGCCAGCACCGGCTCGACGCGGCTGCCTAACGTCAGGTCCGCATGGCCGACAATGCCGGCGCAATGCCTGGTCTTGCCGTAGATGCCGCTCGCACTCATGGCGGCGACGCCGTTGACGAACTCGGTTTCGCCCACGGGGCGCATTTCGACCGGGCCGGCGGGGCGCGTCATCGCACGCGCCTGCACGAACACCGTAGCGACGATGTTGTGGCCGCTCTCCGTATCCGCCAGCAATTCGTCGAGCAGATAACGCCAGTCGGGTCGGTCCCATAGATGGTGGTGGGGATCGACGATGGGCAGATCGGGCGCGAGGATCGGCTCCTTGCGCAGATCGAGCCAATCCTGGCGGACGGGAAGATAGTAGGGGGTCGACGTTGCGGCGGATGAGGCGATCGACACGGCGGGGTCCCTCCAGGCGGTGGCGTCGCAAGAGCACGTCACCTACGATAGCACGGCCCCATGCCGGGGCGAGGCACGCAAGATAAGCGAGGCAGGTCCTCATGCCGATCAGCTCCAAGTACCTGTTCGTGGTGAACATGGATGTCGATGCCGACAAAGAGGCGCTCTTCAACGAGGTCTACGACACCGAGCACATCCCCAACCTTCTCAAGGTGCCGGGCGTACGCGCGGTGACGCGGATGGCAGGAGAGCCCTTCGCCATGAGCATCGGCGGTGCCGAGAAGAAGGTCGCGCATGACGGCCCACGCTACAGCGCGGTTTACGAGATTGACGGCCCCCACGTCCTTGTCAGCTCGGCGTGGGCCAAGGCGGTCGAAGACGGCCGCTGGCCGGGCCAGGTGCGGCCCTTCACGCACAATCGGCGGCATGCCCTTTACAAGGTGCGCTAGCGCGGTGCTGGCGAAAGCCGTCACTTAAAACGGTCGCGATGGTCGTGCCGATGGCGAAAGTTCTGGGTCGTGCCTCGGCTGAGCTTGCGGGTTGAGGCGTAAGGCCCGGTTCTATAAAGTCGCTCGCGCGCGCTGTTTCAACGGCGCGTCGAAGCCTCGTGCGATAGTGGTCTTCAACGACAGTCTTGGGAGGTTATCCATGCGAAGGCAGATTTTGCCGTCACTGCTTGTCGGCGCGGCAGTGCTGGTCAGTACCGAGTTGCGCGCCCAGCAACCCGCTCCGCCCAATCTCGACGCCGTTCCTGAAAAGATGCCGTTCAGCACCGCCTATGGACCGCCGATCGGAGCGAAACGCGCCAACGCGGTGATCGAGGCCGCCGCCGCGGAAGCCAGCAAGAAGGGCTGGCCGATGAACATCGCGGTCGTCGACTCGGGCGCCAATCTTGTCGCCTTCCTGCGCATGGACGATACGCAACTGGCCTCGATCGCAATCGCCGAGCACAAGGCGCGCGCCGCGGCCAAGTACCGCCGTCCGACCAAGGTGTTCGAGGACGTGGTGCAAAAGTTCGATTTGAAATACATCTTGAGCCTGGATGACGTCGTCGCGTCGCGGGGCGGCATCCCGTTGATCGAGGACGGCAAGATCATCGGCGCCATCGGTTGTTCGGGCGGCACCGGGTCGCAGGATGAGGTGATCTGCACGGCAGGTGCGGCGCTCGTCAACAAGTAGCCGCGTCGCCCACGGGCGTCTGTCGAGTCGGCTCCGTTGGCCGATCGGGTCAGCGGAGCCGCGGATCCATCTGGCGCGACCTTTCGCCGAGTATCTCAGGGCCCGGTTGAGGGATTAGAGTGTAATATCGAGACCACGGGGGTACCGAGATGCTCACCCGTCGTCGCTTGATTGCCCTCTGCGCCGCGCCGGCACTCGCGCCCGACGTTTTCACGCGCGCGGCGCGCGCGCAAACCCCGAAGGGCGATTTCCCGAATAAACCCGTGCGCGTCATCGTGCCGGTCGCCGCCGGCGGCCCGACGGATATCGTCGCGCGCATGCTCGCCGAAAAGCTTTCGAAGATGTGGGGTCAACAGGTTGTCGTCGAGAACAAGGGCGGCGCCGGCACCAACATCGGCAACGAATACGTCGCGCAGTCGGAGCCCGACGGATATACGGTCTTGTTCGCCACCGCGTCGCTCGCGGTGAACGCCAGCCTCTACCGCTCGCTCAACTACGATCCGACCGCGGATTTTGCGCCGGTCTCGCTCGTCACCCAGCTTGCCTATTTCGTGTTCGTGCCGAACTCCTCGCCGGCCCATTCCATGAAGGAATTCATCGACTACGCCAAGTCCCGTCCCGGCAAGCTCACGATCGCATCGCCCGGCACCGGCAGCGCGCCGTTCTTGGCCGAGATGCTGTTCCTACAGATGGCCGGCCTCGACATGACGCACGTTCCCTATCGCGGCGCCTCGCCCGCCTTCACCGACCTCATACCGGGTCGCGTGGACTGCTATTTCGGCAGCGGTACATTGCTGTCCTACGCACGGTCGGGGCAGGTTCGCGTTTTGGCGATCACCGGCGCGAAACGGGATGCGGCGGCGCCCGACGTGCCGACCATCGCCGAGGCGGGCGTGCGAGGTTACGACGTGACGGCGTGGCAGGCGCTGTTCGTTCCGGCCAAGACGCCGCCTGCGATCGTGCGCAAGATCAGCGCCGACACCAACACGGCTCTCGCCGACCCGGCGATCAAAGACAAGCTCGCCCAAACCGGCTACGTGGCCGAGGGCTCTTCGCCCGAGGAGCTGGGACAGCTGCTCAAATCGGAAATCGCAAAATGGAGCGCCGTCGTTAAGTCGGTCGGCATCAAGATCGACTAGCGCGCGGACTCATCGATCCGGCCCGTCGGCCGCGGCTCGCCCGATCAAGTCTTGAGACCGATGGCGCAATTCGGCGAAAACCCATGACGCCACGCTCGCTCAGCCAAGGCGCACGGCCCGCGATAGGGGCCTTCTTCGGTCTTGTCCTGTTCGCCGCTTCGGCCGTGCGGGCGCAAGATTATCCGAACCGCACCGTCACCATCGTTGCGCCTTCCGCGCCCGGAGGCATGTACAGCATCCTCGCCCGGCTGATCGGCAGCAAGCTCGAGCGGCTTTATGGACAATCGTTCGTGATCGAGAACCGGCCGGGCGCGAGTTCGATCACCGGCTCGGTCTTCGTCGCGCATGCGGCGCCGGACGGATATACGCTCATGACCGCCGCCAGCACGACCATGGCGACCAACGTCTCCTTGCACAAGAATCTCCCTTACGATCCGCTCGGCGATTTCATCCCGATCGTGCAGCTTGCCAGATCACCCGAGGTTCTGTTGGTCAACGCGGCGCTGCCGGTGCGTTCGATCGAGGACCTTGTCAAGCTGGCGCGTTCCACCCCGGGCGGACTGTCGTTCGGCTCGGCGGGCCCCGGGACCGGACAGCATCTCAACGGCGAGCTCCTCAAGATGAGGCTCGGCATCCCCATGCAACATGTTCCCTACAAGGGTCTTGAATAACGCGCCGCCGCTCGCAGAAATCAGCAGTAGGTCAATGGCTTGCAAAAACGGTGCCTGCGCAGTGTCCCGTTAGTGTCCCAATGAGAGGTTTGCGCCGGTGAGACAGGCCTCGCGGCGCTACCGGACCTCGCCTCCGTCAACGGGCGCGGTTTATTTGTCGGTCGAGGGGGCGTGGCGTCGGCGGCGGAAGCCACTCCACCTTTTCCCTTTTTGCGTACCCATGTCGAGCAGCGCCAGCGACTAGGGCGTCTTGGCCTTGTCGGTGTCGGCCAGCATGCAGTGCGCCTCGTTGATGTAATATTCCGGGTCTTCATCTTCGGCCCCGTAGGTAAGGCCTTGTAGCCCCGTAATCCCTATGTCGATCGCGCCCTTCCGGTCTGACAAGCAATTACTCAAATTCGCCGAGCGGTTCCTCCGTAACCGCCTCGAAACGTTCCGAAAGGACATCGATATTTGTATGACCCCCAACAGCCGTGGGGAGCATGCATATTTTCCCGCCCTCTTTATCTGTATCGCATTCGCTGATCTGCTTAGCGGACTGCATGCGGGAAAGGTGTGGCCTCGCCCCGAGGACTTTAAACGATATGCTGCGAAATTCATTCGTCACCCGGAATACACGCCAGATAACGTGAACATGTTACGCGAGTGTCTTCGCCACAAGGTCGCGCACTTGGCGTATCCCTATGCGGTCTTTGATACGGCGACCTCGAAAGAATTCAAGGGCCAACAGAGGCATCTCGTCACTTGGACAATCAACGCTAGCGATCGGCGTCCCGCAATCGAACTCGTCAAGTACCCGAGCACGCGTGAGCTTACCCGAGACCGACCGCCGTGGCGTGTTCCGTACGATGCTCGGATCAAAGTTCGAGTGCGCCGATTTCATATGGACATCATCAAATCAATCCGTGGGCCTTGCGGATATCTGAAACATCTTGAGTCGGATGCAGCAGCCCGCGAAAACTTTGCTGCGTTTATGAAGGGATACTATCCGCCATAAAAAGCGGCCAATCACTCGGCCTCGACGGTGGCGGCCTCGACAAACTCGCCCCGCGCCGTCGCGTTCTTGATCCTCGTCCTCGCGCCGTGCCTATCGCCGTGGTCGGCTGCGCATCATAAAGGTTACCGCCGCGCCGGAGGATGCGCCGCGATGTGGACGCTGGCCTTTGGCCATGTCGCGATTGCGGCGTTCGCCAAGAACTGGCGGCGGGAGTAGTTGAAGCCGACGGCAGAGGTGGAAGCAGCCAGCATTCTGCCCCTCCTCGAACGCCAAGACTGCACGCTCGTGGCGTGGTATTGTTCCATTCACGCACCTCACACGGGAGGGGCGTATGACAGTCACCATCGGACGGCGGGAATTATTGGCCGCACTCGGCGGTGCGGCGGTGGCTTGGCCGCTCACGGCGCACGCACAGCAGCCGACGATGCCGGTGATCGGGTTCCTCAGCAGCCGCTCGCCTTTTAAGCGATTGATTCCAAATCGACACTCGGTGGGACATGAAGCAGGTTAAGTTTGCCGCAATTCTTCTCGTCGCTTTCGTTTCTGGCCTATTGGTGGGGGATTGGAAGCCAGGGATTGTCGGAAGATTGAAGGTTCGGCTAGGAGTACAGGCACGCATGTTC
>Ga0306923_10001025_pt1 | contig 23992 bp, 22 predicted proteins | sample sta12Can44000108_FD_203841 | JGI IMG/M metagenome (GOLD analysis project Ga0306923, IMG submission 203841) | Lab enrichment of tropical soil microbial communities from Luquillo Experimental Forest, Puerto Rico - statanox.12C.anox.44.000.108 (v2)... | ecosystem: Environmental > Terrestrial >... | reverse complement strand
TAAACATTTGAATGAACCATCGGTACAAAATATTGCAACCAACGGAAAACAGAACAAGGCTACAATTGTTTTTCCGAAAAAAGATAGCATCGCTAAAATAAAAACTGCAAATGAAGATGCTGCAAAAGAAAAAACATTAAACAATATTGGTGCTTTGATTATTTCCAGAAACAACATTCAACCGCAATACAAAACGAATAATAATGTGTTCATCAATAATGAATATATTCCGGAAAAGAAAACAATAAATATTATTAAAGCCGAAACCTCAAAAAATACAACTGAAGAACCAAATACAATTGTTGCTTCTGCTATACAAAACAACAATGAAACACTTATTTTAGATTCAACACAAAAAACAACATCCACTATAACCCAACCTGATTCTGTTACAAAACAAAAAGATTCTATAAGTAAAGCAACTGTAAATCAAATTAAAAAATTTAAAAAGCAGGCTCGGGAATGGTTTATTGTTGCCGATGCAGGTACCATTACCATAAACGATTTTACATTACTTCCCAATCTTCTGGCGCCTGCCAATTATAGTAATTTTGTTACTAATGGAGGCGGTTCCGGATCTTCACAAACATCTGTTTATACAACTAATTCCAAAACAGGATTTCATTTTACAACAGGTATCCGCTACAGAAAAGAAATTTCACCGGTATGGAATTTTGAAACAGGTATACAACACCATTATTTTCAGAACAAACAACTTACGGGAATAAGAGTTGACAGCATTGCAGGTTCTTCCGATCATTATTATAAAGCAGGCTCATCCAACTTAATTACCAATAATGCATTTGCAATTGAAGTACCATTATCAATCAATTATATCCTCAATCCAAAAAGTAAAAATAAAATCTACTTACAGGGTGGCATTTCAATGGAATGGTTATTTGCAAAAAAATGGCTGATACCTAATAATCAATTAACTGCTTATTATTACGAATCTTCTCTAATTAAGAATTTTCAGGTAAATGCAAGCCTTGGTATAGGTATTCATTTTGCCAATAATATTCAGTTTATTATAAAATCAGATCAAGGTATATCATCTTTCTATCAATTAAACAACAAAGCAAATTACAAACAACAAATATCTGCTCAACTCCTTTTTCCACTTCACCTTTCATTGAAAAAGAGAAATAAAAATAAATAAATAATAATATGAAAAAGTTTATATCCTTATCAGGCACATTGGTGCTTGCACTAATTGGTTTGCTGTTACTTAAAAGTTGTGTAAAAGATTCGGGTAAAGTTACCTACAGTATATACACACCTGTTATACATACAACTGCAGATGTAAGAGCCTCCATTAAAAGTGATATTGCGCAACCCATAGAAAATCCGGGGAAAATTTATATAAAAGGCAATACCATTTTTCTTGCCGAAAAAGAAAAAGGCATACACATTATAGACAACTCTAATCCGTCTAATCCAATCAACAAAGCATTCATTTTTATTCCCGGAAATGAAGACATGGCCATAAACGGAAATATTTTATACGCCGATTGTTACACCGATTTATTGGCAATTGATATTACCAATATAAATAACGTAACCTTAAAAAATTATGTTGCCAATATGTATCCCGAAAGAAGATATGTATCGGGCCATTATATTGATAGCGGTAAAGTAGCAACCGACTGGATTAAAAGAGATACCACTGTTGCGGCCAATATTGTTGTTCCATCTTACTGGTATACCGGCGGTGTTTTATTGCAATCAGCTTCTTCTTATGCGAGTGCCGCTTCTTCATCAAACGGCACAGGCGGTTCTATGTCTAAAATAGCAATCATTCAAGATCGTTTATATACCGTTAGTACAGAAAATTTACAAACATTAAATATTGCCAATACAGCAGCACCAACCTATCTTACTAAAAACAATTTGCATTTGGGAATCGGCAGTGCAGAAACCATTTATCCGTTTCAGGATAAGTTGTTCATCGGCTCATCATCAGGCATGTATATTTTCAGTATTGCAAATCCCGATGCACCAACTTTATTAAAAACATTTACACATGCTTCTGCATGCGATCCTGTCATTGCAGATGGCACCAATGCCTTCATCACTTTACATAGCGGAACAACCTGCGGTGGTGTAAAAAATGAATTGGAAGTGGTTGATGTAACCAATGTTTTAAACCCAACATTAGTTACCACCTATACCATGACAAAACCATACGGCCTTGCAAAAGACAATAATACTTTAATTATTTGCGACGATGTTTTAAAATTTTATGATGCTACTAATGTATCCAATCTTCAATTAAAAAAATCAGTTACCATGAGTGCTCCTTACGATGTTATTTGCATCAACGGAACAGCTATTGTAACAGCAAAAGATGGCTTATACCAGTTTGATTATTCCAACATCAACAACATTACATTAATCAGTGTTTTATACACCGGAAAAATATAGTTATGAAAAAAATGATGGTTTGTATTTTGCTGTTTTCATTTATTCAAAACAGCAATGCACAAAAAAAAGAAAAGCCGCTTCACTTTACAAGCATCAATAATATTGGTCTGATAATAGGTGAAAAACAAAGTTGTTTTAGTTTGCAAACTATCAATGGTTTACAGTTAAAAAACAATTGGTTTTTCGGATTGGGAGTTGCATACGATCCTTATCAAATAGCTGCCATTCCTGTATTTGTTGATGCCAGAAAATATTTAGGACACAAACAATGGCAACCGTTTTTATATGCAGATGCAGGTGAAAGTTTTACTTTGCACAATTCCAATTATCCAAAAACATGGAGCTATGGAGGCGAAGCCTATACATTTAAACCATCGCTGTATGGCGAAGCCGGATTGGGTTTCAGTAAAAGCATATCTAAAAATGCAAAATTCATTTTATCTGCCGGGTATAGTTACAGACAGTTTAATTATTCTCAACCGAACTATATTATTATTGATTTTCCACCATACGGTACCGGCAATATAAACGAGTATCAATACCGTTTTAGTTTTCAACGATTAACAATAAAAATGGGATTAGAGTTTTAAAATAATTTTGTTACCGGCTATAGTATTTTATGGCATCAACTGTTGCGTCGCACAATTCAACCATAACAAATCATTCAACAAAAAAGCGATGAAATATTTCATCGCTTTATATTTTCATTCAACTTCAAAACATTAGTAAGCTCTTGCAAATAATACTCTTTGCGTAGATGGTTTCCCCGTTAAAATACAAACACCATCTTCTAACGGATTATTCAACGGAATACAACGGATGGTTGCTTTTGCCAGTTCTTTTATCTTATCTTCTGTTTCATTGGTGCCATCGTAATGGGCAGAAACAAAACCACCTTTTTCATCTAATAATTTCACAAACTCATCCCAGCTATTTGCAGGCCTGATATTTTCCTGTTGAAAAACTTTTGCTTTATTAAAAATATTCTGCTGAATTTCTTCCAACAAATTTTTAATATACAAAGCAATGCCATCAATGCTTACAGATTTTTTTTCTTTGGTGTCTCTACGTGCCACTTCAATTACATTGTTTTCCAAATCTCTTGCGCCGATGGCCAAACGAACAGGAACACCCTGCAATTCATATTGTGCAAATTTCCAACCCGGGCGGGCATTATCGCTATCATCGTATTTAATAGAAATGCCGTTTGCTTTTAATTCTTTTACCAGTATTTGCACTTTATCATCAATCGCTGCTTTTTGTTCATCACCTTTATAAATCGGAACAATCACCACTTGCAAAGGAGCAATTCTCGGAGGCAAAACCAACCCATCGTCATCGCTGTGAGCCATCACCAAAGCACCAATTAAACGGGTACTAACTCCCCAACTGGTTGCCCAAACATATTCCAGTTTATTTTCCTTATCGCTGAATTTTACATCAAATGCTTTTGCAAAATTTTGCCCCAGGAAATGTGAGGTACCGGCCTGCAAAGCTTTACCATCCTGCATTAAAGCTTCAATGCAATAAGTATCTTCTGCACCGGCAAACCTTTCGTTAGGTGTTTTAACCCCTTTAATAACAGGCAATGCCATCCAATTCTCAACAAAATCGGCATATACATTCAACATCTTTTCTGTTTCAATAACAGCCTCTGCTTTTGTTGCATGCGCAGTATGCCCTTCTTGCCACAAAAATTCGGCAGTACGCAAAAACAGCCTCGTTCTCATTTCCCAACGAACTACATTCGCCCACTGATTCACCAAAATGGGTAAATCACGGTAAGATTGAATCCATCCTTTATACGTATTCCAGATAATGGCTTCGCTTGTTGGGCGAACTACTAATTCTTCTTCTAATTTTGCTTCTGGATCAACAATTAATTTCCCTTTATTATTCGGATCGCTTTTTAAGCGGTAATGCGTAACAACTGCACATTCTTTGGCAAAACCTTCAGCATTTTTTTCTTCTGCTTCAAATAAACTCTTTGGCACAAATAATGGAAAATATGCATTAACATGCCCCGTTTCTTTAAACATCTTATCTAATACATCCCGCATGTTTTCCCATAAAGCATAACCATAAGGCTTAATAACCATACAACCCCTTACGGCACTGTAATCTGCAAGACTGGCTTTTATGACAATATCATTATACCACTGCGAATAATCCTGCTGACGAGAAGTAATTTCCTTACTCATAAAAAATAGTTAACAATTCTTAACAGATTTATAAAAATTTCAATAACTTGGCAAAGATTTTGCGGCAATATTATTGACTACCCAATAGAGTCGCAAATGTATGTAACTTCGCTATAAATAACTCTTTAAAACTTGAGCCATGAAAACTTCACTTTTATTAGTTATTCTTTCAGCAGGATTATTATCCAGTTGTTCAGCGTACAGATCAGCTCAAACACCGGACGATGTATACTATTCTCCTGCAAAAGAAATTTTACCTGAAGGCCAGCAAGAATATCAAGAATATATAAGTAGTAATGACGACCGTTATTTAAGGATGAAAACGCAAAACAATCAACTGTGGAGTTCTCTGGATGATTACAGTTATTGGTATGATAGCAGATATTTTTTAAATAGCAGTTATGGTTTAAACTATTACTACGGCGGAATATATATGCCATATTATTCAGGATATTATTCTTATGGTTTAAATCCATATATAGGTGGTGGTTATTATTATAACCCTGTTTATGTAGTAGGCAGTTATAAAAACCCTTCATTCGCAAGAGGAGAAACAAGTGGAGCAAATGTTGCTGCTTATAAAAACAGAAATTACAATACGGGTGTAAGCGGAGGTTATTATGCAGGGCATAGTTCATCTACCAGCGGGTATTCAAATGTAAATTCCAATACTTATACCAATACTAATTACAGGCAAACTTATACACAACCGGCTTCGAGCAATAATTCTTCTTCCAACACTTCGTGGAGCAATCCTGTAAGGGTTTCTTCCGGTACAACAAGCAGCAGTGCCGGCGGTACAAGTGGCGGTTTCGGCAGTTCGGGCAGCAGCACAAGTTCCGGTCGTGCACCACGGCAATAAATATAAATATAAGTGGGGGGAGAATGGAATTAAGCTTCAAGATTTAAATTTCTATAATGAAAAGATTGTTTTTATTACTAAGCTTAACTGCTTATTTAAATATTTATGCCCAAGAACCGGATGATGTTTTGCGTACTGCATGGTTTACACAAAACGGAACTGCAAGAAATATGGCAATTGGCGGGGCTATGGGATCTTTGGGTGGAGATATTAGTGCAGCCAATATTAATCCTGCAGGTTTAGGTTTATATAAAACAAGAGAATTGGTAATCTCTCCTACTTTTAATTTCGGAAGAAATAAAGCTAATTACAGAGGTGCGGATACTTCTTCAAAATTCAATTCATTTCAAAGCGGCCCAATTGGATTTGTTTTTGGCGGTGTTCCCCGTATACCCGGCGCATGGACTAGTTATTCATTCTCTATTTCTTACAGTCAATTGGCTAATTATAATAACCACATCCATTATTCGGGTTATAATAACTTTTCATCCTACACAGAAAAATATTTAGAAGAATTAACAAGAGACAGGGCCGATACCAATGCAGCATTAAATAATTATATTTTCGGGTCTTCACTTGCATTTTGGACTTATTTGATTGATACCACTATGGTAGGTAACCAAATAGGCTATAAAAGTTTAGTACCAATTTCTACAGGTGTTATTCAAACCAACGATATCACAACAACAGGTGGTTACAATGAACTTGCATTTGGCTTTGCAGGCAATAAAGGAGATAATTTATATCTCGGTGCCAGCCTTACCATCCCTTTTATTTATTATCAACATACTATTGCTTATTCCGAAAGAGATGCCACTACCAATGCACATAATAATTTTTCAGATTTTTATTATAAAGAAACACTTACATCCAACGGGATTGGTGTTGGCTTAAAACTGGGAATGATAGTTAAGCCGGCAGATTTTTGGCGTGTAGGTTTTGCCGTTCATACACCTCAATATATTTCTTTTACAGATGAAATAAGATCTTCTATTGTAGCCAATACAGAAGATTATGCCGGATTAAGAAGTGAGAGCAGTGACAATTTAAACAGCGGTAACCCGGGCAAAAGAGAATACAGCTTATTAACTCCGTGGAGGGCAATAGGCAGCGTAAGTTATGTTTTTAGAGAAGAGGCAGATACCAAACAACAAAAAGGATTTTTGAGTGCCGATATTGAATTTGTAAATTATAAAGGAGCCAGGTATGCTGCAATAGATAAAAGCAATACCGGTTTAGTTGATTATTATAAAATGGTAAACGATGCCATTAAAGATTATTATAAAGGCAATATTAATATAAAGCTTGGAGGAGAGTTAAAGTTCGATCCTGTAATGATTCGTTTAGGTTTTGCTCATTACGGAAGCCCATACTCCGATAATGTTTTAAAAGCCGGCAGAACTATTGTAAGCGGCGGGTTAGGTTACCGCAAACACGGTATTTTTATCGATCTTACTTACGGATATTCTTTTATTAAAGATGTAAATTTCCCTTACAGGTTAAACGATATAGCTAATACTTTTGCCGTAATGAAAGGCGGTAAAAGTAATATTGCCGTAACATTTGGGTTTAAGTTCTAACTCAAAACAATTGCTTTCTCTAAGATATTTTTATCGAGTGCATTGATCCAAGAAACAGATGCATCTTTTTTAAACCATGTCATTTGCCGTTTGGCATAATGCCTTGTATTCTTTTTTATTTCTTCTACAGCCTCAGCTAAAGAATTTTTCTCTTCGATAGCTTTAAATATTTCAGAATAACCCACCGTTTGCAACGCATTTATATCTTTATATGGAAACAAAGAATACGCTTCATCATATAAACCTTGTTGCATCATTATATCTACCCTATCGTTAATTCTTTTGTATAATATTTCACGAGGCAACTCCAAACCTATTTTTAGGATATTGAAGTTTCGTTCCACCATATTTTTTTTTCTAAAGCTTGCAATTGATTTACCGGTTTGTTCCACTATTTCCAATGCACGCATTAACCGCTGCGGATTTTGTTGTTCGGCTATTTTCCAAAATTCAGGATCTTTTTGTTGAACCTGTTGCTGCAACCATACAAGACCGTCCTGTTCATATTGCTCAACTATTCTGTTACGAATATCTTTATTGATAGCCGGCATTTCATCCATCCCTTCACAAAAAGCTTTAATGTATAAACCTGTTCCGCCAACCATTACAGCTATGTTGTTTTTTTTAAATATTTTTTCTGCGGCTTGCAAAGCATATTGCTCAAAGCTTCCGGCATTTACATCTTCATCAATCGAATGCGAGTTAATAAAATAATGATGAACCGTTTTCAATTCTTCTTCACTCGGTTTGGCTACGCCAATATTTAATTCTTTATAACATTGTCTCGAATCTGCCGAAATAATCTCAGTATTAAAATGTTGTGCTAATTCAATGGCAAAAGCAGTTTTACCAACAGCAGTTGGTCCGACAATAATAAAAATGGTATTTTTTTTTATTTCCAATATTTTTCAAATAAACTATGGCTCCCAAAGGAGCCATACATTTTACAATATTTTAAATTGTATTATTAAAACTTAAAATTCTTCTTCTGTTCCTGCTTCTTCATCAAAACTTTCTTCATCGGTTTCACCATTATCTTCACCTTCTTCACTAAAACCTTCTTTTGCTTCGTGCAAATCATATTTCTCTTCTATATCTGCAAACTTATCTCCTAATAAACTTTTTGTTCCGTACTGTTGCGGACCAATGCCTTCTGCCCTGGATAATGCAGGATATACAATCTTTGGATTTTCGTCCTTACTCACATTAATTAATTCAATTAAAAAAATCCAGTGTTTGGCAAAATCATACTCATAAATAAATTTCTGATTGGTATCAAAAATTTCAGTTGCAATAACGGTTTCGGCCATAATTAATGGTGGCACCACATACTTTTTATCGTATTTATCAAAACTAATTTCTCTGCCACGCTGCCAATTATCGTTACTCCTGTAAAATGTTGCCTGGTGTTTATTATCAAACTCATACGCTTTTAAAATGGCGAAATGCAAATCGGCAAAATTTTGTTTGTGCTTAATTACAATATCTCTGTATATCGCATCATCTTCTTCAAAAGAAACCCTGAATTTTAAGATAGCCATTAGAAATTTATGGTTTAAGATTTCTGATTTATAGTTTATTTTTTACCCCGGCTTTTACTTTTCAATTTAGCAGTTGTTGCGTCGCACACTTGTACTGCAATAATACTGTTCAGCAAAAATCCTGCTGTTGAAGTGTGCGACGCAACAATTGCTTCATTTCTGTTCTGCAGTTGGGTAACAACATCTTCAAAATTAAAATCAAAGAAACGAAAAACAATTTAAACGGGATATAAGTTTAATTGTACCGCTTTTTGCAACATAAATTGGTATGCGGCATCATAAGTATTTAAAATTTCTCCGTCGAGAATTGCTTCTCTAATGGCATCTTTAATAATACCTACATTTTTACCGGGCAACAAAGCAAATGTTTGCATAATCATTTCGCCGGTAATTGGCGGCTGCCAGTTACGTAAATGATCTTTTGCTTCCACTTCTTTCATCCGCTCACGAACCATCTCAAAATTTTGCAGATAACGTTTTACTTTTTGTTTGTTTTTACTGGTAATATCTGCTTCGCACAATATCATTAAGGCATCAATATCTTCACCGGCATCAAATAATAATCTTCTTATTGCAGAGTCTGTAATATTTTCTTTGGTTAAACTTATCGGCCTTAAATGTAATCCTACCAACCTTTGAACGAATTTCATTTTTTCATTCATTGGCAATTTAAGTTTCGAAAATATTTTAGGAACCATTCTTGCACCAACCACTTCGTGACCATGAAACGTCCAACCATGCCCTTCTTCAAAACGTTTGGTTGCAGGTTTTCCAATATCGTGTAATAATGCGGCCCAACGTAAAAACAGATCGTTGGTATTGGCGCAAATATTGTCAATCACTTGCAACGTGTGATAAAAATTATCTTTATGTCCTTTGCCATCTACATATTCTGCTCCGTGTAATGCCATCATTTGCGGAAAAATAATTTGTAACAATCCGCTCTTGTTCAGCAAATCCAATCCCACAGAAGGTTTTGGGCTTAACATCATTTTATTCAACTCATCCGTAATTCGTTCCTGCGAAACAATTTTAATACGCTCTGCATCTTTTTGTATTGCCATAAAAGTTGCATCTGCAATAGTAAAATTTAATTGCGATGCAAAACGAATGGCACGCATCATACGCAAAGGATCGTCGCTAAAAGTTTGCAACGGCTCCAATGGTGTTTGAATAAGTTTTTTGTCAATATCTTCCAATCCATTAAACGGATCAATTAAAGAACCATAATCGTTCTTATTTAAACTTATTGCCAGGGCATTAATAGTAAAATCCCTGCGGTCTTGATCGTCTTCCAATGTGCCGGATTCTACTTCAGGTTTGCGGCTATTGAACTGGTAACTTTCTTTTCGGGCTCCAACAAATTCAATCTCAAAATCATCAATCTTAATTTGTGCCGTTCCAAAGTTTTTAAAGAATGCCACATATGGTTTCGGATGAAATTGTTCTGCAACTTTATTTGCAAGCTCTATACCATCTCCTAAACAAACAATATCCGCATCTTTGGTAGCACGGCCAATAATTTTATCTCGCACAAAACCGCCAATTAAAAATGCTTGCACATTTAATGTTTCAGCAGCTTTTGCTATTTTTTTAAATACAAATTGTTCTTTATCGCTCAAAGAAATATACATTAACGCAAATTTAAAAGAATGAATGGGAGAATGAATAATTGATTAAAACCAAATGAAATATTTTATTGTAATGTTTCCAATAATTGTTCGTTGATAATATGATTGGCGCAATTAAAATGTTTAAGCGGGCATTCTTTCTTTCCATGCAAGCCACATGGTCTGCAAGCTAATTTTTCCGGCGTTTCTATTATAAAACTTTCATCGCTTAACGGCCCAAAACCAAATGCAGGAATAGTGCTGCAATATATTGCCGTTACCGGCGCATTAACAGACGATGCAAAATGCATGGGAGCAGAATCATTTACAAAATTCATAGCAGCATCTTTCATTAATGCAGCAGATTCTAAAAAACTAAGTTGTCCTGCAAGATTAATAACATCTAAATGAGAGCATTGTGAAATAATTTCACTACATAAACTTTTATCCGATGGTGCACCCAATAAATACACTCTTATATTTTCGGGTAATTGATGAATAAATGCAATCCATTTATCTGCAGGAAACTGTTTCGTAAACCAAACAGAGGCAGGCGCAATACAAACATATTTTTGATGTTTATATTTTGCGGTCATTTTAAAATTTTCATCACCCGGATATAATCTTGGCTTAGCGGCAACCGCATCTGTAAAGGATTGTATGAGTTGATGATTTCTTTCAATCTCATGCAATACATGCAAACCATTACTTACAATATGTTTTATTTTTTTTGTGAATGAAAAACTAAAAGGGTTTTTATCAAAACCGATTGTTTCTTTGGCATTGGAGAATGCAGTTAACAAGCCGGTTGCTGCAAAACGTTGTACATTAATTACAATATCATATTTTTCCGAACGGATGATTTGTAGAATTTGCCACAAATGTTTGTATTTATGTTGCTTTTTATCCCAGATTAAAACACGATGCAAAAACGGATGATTTACAAATAATTGCTCGTTTCCTTTTCTCACCAAATAATCAATTTGTGATAAAGGAAAATACAGGTGCAATTTTTCCAATAATCCCGTTGCTAATACAGCATCTCCTATAAACGCAGTTTGAATCACTAAAACCTTTTGCATGTTACAAAGCTAATGCAAGCAAATAATATTATTCGAATTCCAGTTCGTTGCTGAAAAATTCCCAATCGAATAATAAGAACTTTTGTGCAAAAGATCTAAAAGGTTTATAATTTTTCAGGTTCTTACGTTTAAGTTCAGTAGAATCTTTACCTGAAGCAATAGAATGCTTTTCCAATCCAAGTTTCGTGATTAGTTGCAAAAATGGTTGCATTTTTTCTGATGGTACTTCTAATATAACCTTTGCCATATACTAAATCGTTACTAAAAAGTTACAATACATATTTGAGACAGGCAAGAATTATAACAACTTTAATTTAAAAATGACAATTGAAGTACAAACCGTTACATTTTTTGAACGCCAATTAATTACAGCTATATTTTATGGGCGGATAATCATTACTTCCCCATTTTTCCATTGCACAATTGCAGATGCATGAGCAGGGGTATTTTCTAACTGCCGATACTTTACCACATAATCTACTCCGTTAATAACCTTAGCATCAATTTCCTGAAAAACCGAAGGCGAAATTTGCCCGCTTAAATTTGCAGAAGTACTAACAACAGGTTTTCCAAAACGTTTAATTAAATGCTTGCAAAACTCATCTTTACAAACACGAATAGCTACCGAACCATTTGCTGCCACTACATTTTCGGCTAACCCAATGGCATGATCGTAAATGACAGTAGTTGGCTTTGCTATAGTATCTAAATAATTAAAAACAGCAGTATCCAGAGAAACAATATACTCGCTCAATTCTCTTTCATCTGCAACCAAAATCACAAAGCTTTTTTGTGCCGGACGATTTTTAATGTCAATAATTTTTTCTACGGCAACTTCATTTGTAGCATCGCAGCCAATACCCCAAATCGTATCGGTAGGATACAAAATAGTTCCTCCGTTTCTTAATACGGATAAACATTGCTCAATATCTGCTTCAAAAGAATTCATAAAAACAAAAATAACAATCATTAAGGAGATAGGAGTATCAAAACAGTTAATAGATTTTATTCATTCTAACTCTTGTCTCCTAACTTCTCACTTCTATTATAAAAAACGTTTTCTTTGCAGCAATCATGCAGTTATATATTACATCTTTGAACTCTGGCAGTAACGGCAATTGTTATTATGTGGGTAACGATACTGATGCTGTTTTAATTGATGTTGGTATATCGTGCCGCGAAACAGAAAAACGAATGAAGAAGCTTGGGCTTGCCATAAAAAATGTAAAAGCCGTTTTTGTTTCGCACGAACATGGAGATCATATTAAAGGTGTATCGGTGTTGGCCAATAAATACAGTTTACCTGTTTATATTACCGATGCTACTGCTAAAAACGGGCCGATATTAATCAAACACCTTTCCAGAAAATTTAAAGCTGACGAACCGATTGCCATTGGTGAATTAGTGGTTACGCCTTTCAGCAAGCAGCACGATGCTGCAGACCCGCACAGTTTTATTGTAAGCTACAAGTCAATAACGGTAGGCATTATCACAGATATTGGTATTGCCTGTGAACAAGTAATTCGTTATTTTAAACAATGCCATGCTGTTTTTTTAGAAAGTAATTACGATGAACTGATGCTGGAAAACGGAAGCTACCCGGTGCATTTAAAAAACAGAATTCGTGGCGGACAGGGGCATATTTCCAACAAACAGGCATTAGAATTATTTATCAATCATCGCCCGCCGTTTATGACACATCTGTTGCTATCGCATTTATCGAAAGAAAATAATTCACCGGAAATAGCAACATCAGCTTTTACACCACATGCAAACGGAACGCATATTATTGTTGCCGGCAGATACGAAGCTTCTCCGGTATTTAGAATTACTGCATCTGCATTACAAGAAAATAAAGCAGCCGGTTTTGTAAAGCCGATACAATTGGGATTGTTTGAATAATTGCATCAGCAAAATTACTGTCCCCATCTTCGTTGTGTCACTCACTTCAACGTTCGGCTCATTATTGAACTAAAGACGCAGTGTGCGACGCAACAGCCGATGCCATAAAAAACAAAAGCCGGTTACATAAAATAATTCGTACACCTGCACATCCTAAAATTTGCACATTCGCATATTTGCACATCAAACCCTATTTTCGCACAAATTTTTAATCATGGAATTGAAAGATTTAATTCTGGAAGCCTGGGCTAATCGTGAATTATTAAAAGATAGTAAATACAGCGATGCAGTACGTGCCGTAATTGAAGAAACCGATAAAGGCAGGTTAAGAACTGCAGCTCCAACCGACAATGGCTGGCAGGTTAATGAATGGGTGAAGCAAGCCATTTTGATGTATTTTGGTATTCAGCAAATGCAAACATTTTCTTTGCCTCCGTTTGAATTTTATGATAAAATGGCGTTGAAAAAAGATTATGCAAGCCAAGGTGTACGTGCGGTGCCGCATGCAGTGGCTCGTTATGGTGCTTACCTGGCAAAGAATGTGGTTTTAATGCCAAGCTATGTAAATATTGGTGCTTATGTTGATGAGGGTACCATGGTGGATACTTGGGCTACTGTGGGCAGTTGTGCTCAAGTGGGTAAAGGTGTTCATTTAAGTGGCGGTGTTGGTATTGGCGGTGTATTGGAACCATTACAGGCGAGTCCGGTAATTATTGAAGACGGCTGTTTTTTAGGAAGCAGAAGTATTGTAGTTGAAGGTGTTTTGGTTGAAAAAGAAGCCGTGTTGGGTGCAAATGTTGTATTAACCAAATCAACAAAAATTATTGATGTTAGCGGAAGCGAGCCGGTTGAATATAAAGGCCGAGTTCCGGCAAGAAGCGTGGTAATTCCGGGAAGCTATCCAAAAAAATTTCCTGCAGGTGAATACAATGTAAACTGTGCATTGATTATTGGTCAACGTAAACCAAGCACAGATTTAAAAACCAGTCTGAATGATGCCTTGAGAGATTTTAATGTAGCGGTGTAGGGGAAGTATTAAGTTGTAAGTGTTAAGTTATAAGTGAAAGAGGTGGAAAATATCCATCTCTTTTTTTATTAGTTTCCTACTTACAACGTTTCTGCTATTTGCTTGTACACATGCGGTAACACTACCTTAAAACGATTATAAGTTGCTTGTGAAATGTTCTTTGTATCGAAAGGAACAAATTGCACATAATTTTTGTTTGCACCTGCAGTTCTTCCATATTTATACTGATAAGTAAACCAACCATCGGGTTGCAATTGCACTTCTTGTAATGCAATATTGGGAATGGTGATAAAAAATTTATCTTCCTGTTTTGTTGCAGTGTTCATCAAGTTATTTTCACGCATAGCGATGTACGCATCTTTCGCTGTTTCCAATGCAGGATCAATTAACTCCACCTTTTCTGCCAGATAATTTCTGTAACGATAATTTCCGTTGGATTGAAAATCGTATAATTCATTTAACACTTTTGCAATAGTGTCTTTCATATATGGATAATGTGTGCAACCGAGAATTAATGTGTTCATCGGTTCAGTATATTTTTCGGCAATCATTTTTTCCAGCAACGTAACCAAATGATACCGCACATAATTGGAAGGATCATTCAACTGCACATCCAAACATTTTCCTGCATCATCATATTCGCATAACAATTGATTGTATGATTTATTGAAATGATAAATACTCATAATGGACGTATCAATCTTCAAACTGTTTTTTAAAGAAGGACCTTTATAATCTTTTCTTGTTTGGGTTAAAGTATCAACATAAAAACTCCAATCTCTATCAATACTTTCTGCCAAACCAACACCACCCTGACTAATTACCGATAATTTTTCAAAACCAAATTTTGTTGCCATTGCATTCAAAGTTTTCGGGTAACCGTTAGATGCTACAGTTCCTGCAGTTGCAAAAACACCAATGGTTCCTTTACCGTGATCTTTCTGATATTGCAATGCAGCTTTACTGCCCGCATCAATTACACCAATTACCGGGATTGCATAACCTTGTTCTTTTACCATTGTTTTAATATCGGGCAAAGCATAAGCTGTGGCTGTATTACAGGCAATCACAATCATTTTCACAGATGGTTTTTCCAATGTTATAAATTCTTTTTCCTGTCGTAATGCAAAATGTTTTTGCAGAAAAAAGTTCATGTTTTTTAAAATATGTTCTTTCAATAAAGCAGTTTTATTTTCTGCGGCATAATTGCCGTAAGGCATATTGGCCTGGTCTGCGAGGTATTGATAATACTCGCTTTCAAAATCTAATTTACCATCTGCGCCCGGTTTACCTGTTTCGTTATTAAATGCATCTAATGTTAACATAGCTTCTAAAACAGTTAATCCGCCTGTGCCGGAATCAAATACACCAACAGGTGCATTTTTATTTACTCTTTTAGGTTGCACTTGCGCAAAGCAGTTTGCAGTAAACAATGCAAATACAATTAAAACAACAATTCTGTTCATCATTAAAAAGGTTTAATTACTTCGTTAAAAATCAAATATAATTAGCCACTAAGTAAATGAGTGATTCGCAGAGAATATTAAAATACTCCGTTTGTTCTGCGAAAAACTCTATAACCACCGTGGTAAAATAACTAAAGATTATTTTGAAGAAATATTTATCCGCTAAGTTCTTTTATTTTTGCAATCTTTCAATGCAATCAGCCACAAATAAAAATATTTCTCTCATTGGTTTTGTAATGGCATTAAGCGGAGCCATCTTTTTTTCTACCAAAGCCATTTTTGTAAAACTTGCTTTTCACGAAACAAATGTTGATGCTACTACTCTGCTTACATTACGCATGTTATTTGCATTACCGTTTTATATTGCCGTTACTGTTTATGCCGATAGAAAAGAGGGCATTAAAAAAATTGAGCCCAAAGATTGGTTTTGGATTTTAGTGATGGGCATATTGGGTTATTACCTCAGCAGCCTGTTCGATTTTATTGGTTTACAATTTGTTTCTGCGGGACTGGAACGGTTGATTTTATTTCTCTATCCCACATTTGCCGTGTTGCTGAATACTTTTTATTTTAAAACAAAATTGAGCAAGTCTCAGATTGCAGCACTCGTTTTAACCTACGCCGGCATTGGTATTGCGTACATTGGCGAAATGAAATTAGACACTTCCAATCCGCATTTTTACTACGGCTCCTTTATGATTTTTTTATGCGCCGTAACCTACTCGTTCTATCTCGTAGGCACAGGTAAAATGGTTTTAAGGGTTGGGGCAACACGTTATACAAATTACGCCATGCTCTTTGCAACTGCCGGAATATTTGCACATTTTTTAGTAACCAAAAGTATCAGCAGCATACATTTTACACCAATACTCATCCATTATTCTTTAGCATTGGCCATTATTGCAACAGTACTGCCATCGTTTATGATGAGTTACGGCATGAAAAAAATAGGCAGTAATAATGTAGCCATTATAACCAGTATCGGACCTGTATCTACTATTATTCAGGCACATTATATTTTAGGCGAACCTGTTATTGCGTTACAAATCATCGGAACATTATTGGTAGTGATTGGCGTTATTTTGATAGGCAGGCAAACGAAGAATGGAAATTAATTGTGTAACCGGCTTTTACACAAGCATGACGCTCCTGTTGCGTCGCACACTTGTACTGCAATAATTTACTCGGCTATATTCTATACAAGGAAACAAAAATTATTAAGAGGCCACGAATATCATGCTTGTAAAATTATAATCAGCAAAAACCTGCGGCACCACCACCATCCGCGTTCTATCATCATTTGCATAAAAGCCACAGCATCGCAGTAAACACATGCAAAACGCTTAGAAAAGCATCTCTTAAAATCTGCAAACGCTGTGGCGTTAAAAGTTTTGTTTCACACAAAGTCACTAAGATTACCAAGCACACAACGTTTACTTTGTTTCTTTGTGTGAAGTAGAAATATTTCTATCCCAGCGGTTTAAATTTTGCCTGAAAGAATCGTAAATATTTCGGTTCGTACATCATTTCCAAACCTTTTATTTTTTTTCTATTGGCATATACATGTGCAATAGATTCGGCAATCACATCCATGTGTGCTTGCGTGTACACACGGCGTGGAAGTGTTAACCGCACCAACTCTAATTTTGGATAATAATGCTCACCATTTGCCTTTCTGCCGGCAGAAACAATTCCACGTTCCATTGTACGTACACCGCTATCCGCATAAATAGCAGCAGCCAATGCTTGTGCAGGAAAATTATCTTGTTTAACATGTGGCAAAAACTTCTTTGCATCAATAAAAATTCCATGCCCGCCAATAGGTTGAACAATTGGGATTCCTGCTTCCATTAGTTTTTCGCCTAAATAAATTACCTGGCCAATTCTTGCAGCTATATGATCGTCGTTAACAGACTCTTCAATACCAATGGCCATCGCTTCCATATCACGCCCTGCAAGGCCTCCGTAAGTGTGCAAGCCTTCATAAATCACCACCATATTACGTGCTTCTTCAAATACTTTCTTATCGTTGATGGCCAAAAAACCACCAATGTTTACCAACGCATCTTTTTTCGCACTCATGGTTGCACCATCTGTTAACGAACATATTTCTTTTACAATAGCGGCAATAGGTTTACCGGCATAACCTTTTCCTCTTTGTTGAATAAAATATGCATTCTCGGCAATGCGTGTCATATCCAGAATAATTTTGATGCCGTGTTTTTGCGTGAGCTTTCTCAATGCTTTTAAATTTTCCAAAGCAATAGGCTGACCGCCCGCCATATTTACCGTTGTAGCCACACAGATGTATGGAATTTTATCAGTACCATATTTTTTTATTAATGCTTCTACTTTGTTTAAATCAACATTGCCTTTAAACGGATGAAGGTTTGATGAATCGTGTGCTTCATCAATAATTACATCTTCAAAAATTCCACCGGCCAGTTCCTGATGCAAACGTGTTGTGGTGAAATACATATTACCCGGAATAATATCGCCTGTTTTAATTAAGCATTTAGATAAAATATTTTCTGCACCACGCCCCTGATGTGTGGGTACTAAATATTTGTATCCATAAAATTTCTTTACTGCTTTTTCGAGGTTATAATAATTGCGGCTGCCTGCATAAGCTTCATCGCCAAGCATTAAACCTGCCCATTGCCTGTCGCTCATGGCATTGGTGCCACTATCAGTTAATAAATCGATGTATACATCTTCAGACTTTAGTAAAAAAGTATTGTAACCCGCATCTGCAATAGATTTCAAGCGTTGTTCGGGTGTTGTTATTTTTAACAGCTCTACCATTTTAACTTTAAACGGTTCGGCCCATGAGCGTTTTTTTGCTATTGTTTTTGTCATAAAAATTATTTTTGCCTCAACCTTAAAGGGAGAAAGAAATTGAGGTTCTTATGAATTAATTCTATTGATATTTTTTATTGCTGAATAAAAAACAGAATGCTGAAGTGTGCGACGCAACGGAAGCCCATTAAGGCACTACAGCCGGTAACACAAAAAATAGAACTTAATAACGCGGAGAATCAATAGCCAGTGTAAGTACCAACAAAATATAGTTGACACGCTTATCGGAAAAGATTTTATTTGGATAATCCGGACGCAAAGTAATCGTTGTTTGTTATGCAGTAAAAGTAACGCATTTAAAAATTTATTCTGCTAAATTTCTTTTTTTGCAAACAACGACCGTACAAATAATTTAAAGTAAGGAATTACAACCATTAATAATCCTACAACAACAAATGCACCCGAAACGGTAAATACTTTAAAGTAAGGCAACAGCTTATCCATTATTTCGTAGAACCCGTTTTTTTGCTGCGTTGCAGCAATTTTGCAAATGCCCATTCCCACTAACGACAACCAGAACACCAATAAAGAAATATTGAGTGTCATGAATCCCCAGTTAAAATTGCGGTTGAAAAATTTACCGTCAACAGTTATATCATCAGCAATAAATGCAAACGATGCAAGCAGCAACATTGTATTAATACCAATGGTTGCGCCCATTGCATGTGCAACGGTAATATGTGTGCCGTGTGTATAAAGGTTAATTGCCGGTACCGATATTACCAACGATAAAGTTAAGTTTAATAAAATCCACACTTCGGCATAAGTTAAAATTCTGAAAGATAGAAAATGCTTATGCGGGTTGGTTTTGAGATATGTTTTTCTGAATGAATAAATGATATTGGCAAGGATTAATAATTCCGTCATACTGATGGCATAAGAAATTGTTTTTACCAATTCTGATGAAGGAACGATATAAGTATGATGCCCCCAGTTAAACATTAAATTGGTTAATCCCAAAAAATAAAAGAAAAATGCTTTGGGTGTTCTGTTGATGGTAGTATCGCCGGTTGCTTTTTCTATTACAAACATAGCAGTACCATATACCAACATATTCCACGAACCAACCATAGAACCCATTGCTTTCCATTGTACGGTAACATCTCTGATGATATTATTATTAAAAAAAGGCAACAGCCATAATTGCGCTTCTGTTACTGTTATCAGAAAAAATATCAATCCGGTAGACCAGCTCCAGATATACACCGGAACATTATTGAAAGACGGTTTAACGGTTGTAAAAAAATTGATCATGAATAAAATCCATGCTGCAATAATTAAGAGGATAACATAAGGCGGAAACTCAAAATATTCTCTGCCGCCAAATACACCAAAGAAAAAACCCGTAACCACAATTACTACAATAATTAATTGTAATGCCACATGAATTTTAGCCAGTGTGTTAGAGAATAATTTTTTACCGGTAACATCGGGAATATAAATATAGATAGCACCTGCAGCAGCACAAAAAATCCAGTTGATAACCAGATACACATGCAGCGGCCTCATTTTTTGAAATGATAAATTTTCTTTCAAAAAATTGGGAAAGATATATTGTATGCCGCCCAATGCTCCAAAAATTAACCCTATAAATAAAGAGCTGATGGCAATAACAATAAACCAACTTCCTATGCTGTTATTTTTTAATTTCATTTCCATCATTTTTTTTGTAAGAAAATGCATTGGCATCTACATACTTCAGATAATCGAGAATTGCAGAAATCTTGTCGGGGGAAAAATGAAAGTTAGGCATGCGGATAGCACCATTTTCCATAATAGTTTTTGCATACAACTCGCCCCGGGTTTTGTCTGAAATAACAGTTGTTAATTCGGGGCCGAGATAGCCACCTAAACCAAATATCTGGTGGCAAGACTGGCAATTATACTCCTGATACAATTGTTTCCCTAGTTGTTGGTTAGGCGTCATTTCACTTGCCCTGTTTGTTCCTTTTGTATATACCCAACTGCTGTAAGAAACATAAGAGATGAATAAAACTGCAAATATTAAAAGCTTATTCATATTTCGATGTTTAGTCTATAAAAAGACCAGACAAATGTATTTTTCCCAGCTATTCGCTGATATGATATTGGTCATGTCTGTAAAACTCTTTGCACATCAGATTTTTTACCGACGTTTTTCTATTGGTTACCGCCACCTGCACCCCAATTGCCTAAACAGCCTTTTTTGACCTGCAGGCAGTATTTAGTTTTGACTTATCAAATTAAAAACAAGAAAATGGAAAATAGAAATTACAATGGCGATAACAGGTTTTGGACAGGCTTATTCTTTGTAGCCGGTGGTGCCCTGTTATTAGCTTATAAAATGGGAGCTCCCGTTCCTACATGGATTTTTACATGGGAGTTTTTATTAATAGCAATTGGTGTTTTGGTAGGATTAAAGCACAATTTTAGAAATGCAGGTTGGATTATTTTAATCGGTATTGGTTCTTTCTTTTTGTTGGAAAGAGAAATACCTGAATTTGGAATGAAAGATTATGTTTGGCCTATAGCCATAATTGCAGTAGGTGTTTTATTTATACTGAATCCAAAAAAAAACAAAAGATGCCGTGACGATTGGCATGGTAGATGGCATGATAAAAATCAATGGAATTTTCAAAACCCTACTACAACAGAAACCGAATCATACCCGGATGGAGAAGACACGTTTAATATTAACTCTGTTTTTAGCGGGGTAAAAAGATCTATTCTTTCTAAAAATTTTAAAGGCGGAAAAATCGCGTGTGTGTTTGGCGGTGCCGAAATAGATTTTATGCAAGCCGATATTCAGGGAACGGTTGTGTTGAGATTGGAAGAAGTATTTGGCGGTATTAAATTAATTATCCCGCAAAGCTGGACGATTAGAAACGAAATTGAAGGTGTATTTCACGGTGTGGATGATAAAAGAAATTTCTATTCTCAAACAGCAACAGATTCTAATAAAGTATTAGTGCTTAAAGGTTCTGCAGTATTTGCAGGGATTGAGATTAAAAGTTATTGAGGCGGTGAATGGTGAATGGTGAAAAGTGAAATATAAGGTGAGAATGCCATGTTAATTGTAATTCGTATTTCTAACTTGTTACTTCGTATTTTTCTTTACTCTTTTTTGCCTATTGCCTCTTTGCTTTGATGCCTTTTTTCTGCAGTACAAGTGTGCGACGCAACGATGATGATAAAAATTACAACTGCCGACTACATAAAATATTTAACCAAAATTAAACCCAACCTATGAACTGGTATCTTGCAAAAATTGTTTATCAGATTATATGCGATAAAGGTTTGCATACCCCGCAGTTTGATGAACAGCTACGCTTAATTTATGCAGAGGATGATTTGCACGCTTTTCAAAAAGCAAGATTGCTTGGCGAAAAAGAAGAAGATAGTTTTTTGAATAAAGTAGATAAACCCGTGCATTGGAAATTCATTGATGTTTCGGAAATTCATACATTAAATAAATTTACGGATGGTGCAGAGATGTATTCGAAAATTAATGAGGAAGATGATGCCGATATTTTTATTCGTGTAACAAAATTAAAAGCATCGCATTTAATGGAGAATTGCCTTCATCAAACAATCAGGTTAAATTAATATAGTGGCAAAATCATTTTTATCAAATAAAGGAACTCCGCTCTTCTTCGGCTTTTGGTGGCTACTGTGGATTTTTGTGCAATGGAATGTGTTATTGAAATTTGGCGTTACAGAAGTGCAAGCCATTGTAGATAGTTATGCCAGCAATATTTTATTAGGTGCAAGTTGCATTCTCATCATTAATAACATGCGTTACTATTTACCCAAACATGAAAAATATTGGTATGTTTTTGCAGTAAGTTTTGTACTAAGTTGTGTATGGCTCTTAGTAATAAGAACCTTGCTCTGGTTAATTTTTAAGAATGATGAACATTATTTATCCGTATTAAAAAATTCATCAACCATTCGTTTTGGTTTCGCTTTTTTAATGATAGGGTGTATTTCAACCATCAGCTTATTATGGTTTACACAACAAGACCAGCAAATGGGCGATAATCAAAAAAAAGAAATTGAACGTTTGGCAAAAGAAGCGGAATTATACAAGCTACGCCAGCAATTGCAACCGCATTTTTTGTTTAACAGTTTAAATTCTATCAGTGCATTAACGGGAACACAGCCGGAGAAAGCAAGGCACATGATTCAACAGTTATCGGATTTTTTGCGTGGTACTTTACGTAAAGAAGATCATCACTGGAATACTTTACAGGAAGAGTTGCAATACTTAGAATTGTATTTAGATATTGAGAAAGTTCGCTTCGGACATCGCCTGCAAACCGTTATTGAATTTGATGAAAATTCTTTAGCCACAAAATTGCCCGCATTACTGCTACAGCCTGTTGTAGAAAATGCAATAAAATTTGGTTTATACGATACTATTGGCGAAGTGGTTATCAGCATTCATGCAAAAAAAATTGACAAATTTTTAGAAATAAGTGTAAGCAATCCTTTCGACCCCGAAACCGCACAACCCTTACAGGGAACAGGTTTCGGGCTTCCATCCATTAAACGCAGGTTATTTTTATTATTCGGACGAAACGATCTCTTACAAACAAAACAAGACAATAACTTTTTTATTACGCTCATCCAAATACCCGAGACAGTATGAAATGTGTAATTATAGATGATGAACCTTTGGCAAGAACAATTGTAAAAGAATATTTACAACATCATTCCGATATTGAAATTATTGCAGAATGCAATGATGGTTTCGAAGGCTTAAAAGCTATTCAGCAATTTCAACCCGATTTAATTTTCTTAGATATTCAAATGCCAAAAATAAACGGCTTCGAAATGCTCGAATTAATTGAAACACCGCCACAGGTAATTTTTACAACAGCATTCGAAGAGTTTGCCATCAAAGCCTTTGAAAACAATGCTGTAGATTATTTATTAAAACCATTCAGCAAAGAACGTTTCAATAAAGCATTGCAAAAAGTATTGCATCAGCCCGGCGAAACAAAAAAAACAGACGCTATTTTAGAAACTGCATCTTATTCGCCGCAGCAAGCTGCAAGAGTAGTGGTAAAAGATGGCGGCAAAATCAGAATCATTCCCATCACACAAATTCAATACCTCGAAGCTGCAGACGATTATGTAAAAATCTTTACAGCAGACGGTCATTTCTTAAAAAAGAAAACCATGCAATATTTCGAGCAAACACTGTTGCAGCAACAGTTTGTACGCATTCATCGTTCTTACATCATTAATATTCAACTCATCACCAGGATGGATGCTTACGAAAAAGACAGTTATTTGGCCATATTAAGCACCGGGCAAAAATTGCCGGTTAGTAAAACCGGATATTCAAAATTGCGGGAGGTATTAGGTATGTAAAATTAGGTTATCGGCTTCAGCAAAATATTCTGCTTTCGTTGTGTCACTCACTTGTACTGCAACACTTTACGCAGCCATTA
>Ga0306923_10001023_pt1 | contig 24006 bp, 24 predicted proteins | sample sta12Can44000108_FD_203841 | JGI IMG/M metagenome (GOLD analysis project Ga0306923, IMG submission 203841) | Lab enrichment of tropical soil microbial communities from Luquillo Experimental Forest, Puerto Rico - statanox.12C.anox.44.000.108 (v2)... | ecosystem: Environmental > Terrestrial >... | reverse complement strand
GCCGCATCGTGGAGAGCGCGATCAGGGATCCATTCGACCACTGGCTCGCCGGCAACCACGTGCAGGCCAACAAGCTGCTCGACTTCGTGATCGAACGCGCCGACGAGCGCATCCGCCGGCGCCAGGAGAAGGAGATCGCGCGCAAGACCGCGGTGCGCAAGCTGCGCCTTCCCGGCAAGCTCGCCGACTGCACCAATACGGCCGCGCAAGGCTCGGAGATCTTCATCGTCGAAGGCGATTCCGCCGGCGGCTCGGCCAAGCAGGCGCGCGACCGCGCCTCGCAGGCGGTGCTGCCGTTGCGCGGCAAGATTCTCAACGTCGCCTCCGCCGGCCGCGACAAGCTTGCCCAGAATCAGCAGCTCGCGGATCTCGTGCAGGCGCTGGGAGCCGGCACCGGGGCGCACTATCGCGCGGAGGACCTGCGCTACGACAAGGTGATCATCATGACCGACGCCGATGTCGACGGCGCCCATATCGCATCGCTCCTGATCACCTTCTTCTATCGCCAGATGCCCAAGCTGATCGACGACGGCCATCTCTATCTTGCCGTACCCCCGCTCTACCGGCTCAGTCACGGCGGCAAAATCTTCTACGCGCGCGACGACAAGCACCGCGACGAGCTGATCAGACGAGAGTTCCACGCCAACGCCAAGGTCGAGATCGGCCGCTTCAAGGGACTGGGCGAGATGCTGGCGAGCCAGCTCAAGGAAACCACCATGGACCCGAAGAGGCGCACGCTGCTGCGCGTGATCGTGCTGGACGATGCGCGCAAGCGGACCGACGGTGCGGTCGAGCAGCTCATGGGCAACAAGCCGGAAGGCCGCTTCGCGTTCATCCAGGAGCGCGCGGAATTCGCCGACGAGGAGATGCTGGACGTGTGAAGGAGGCGGGAGCGGCCCTTGCCGCCGTCATTCCTCGAACTTGAGGTTGGCGGCGCTTGCAATCTCGCTGAACCGCTTGATGTCGGCGTCGATCAGGCGGCGGAACTCGTCGCCCGCGGCGCCGCCGGGATCGACCGCCATCGCCTTGAGCTTCTCGCGCACGCCGGCATCGGCCAGCGTGCGCCGCAGCTCGGCCTCCAGCTTGCCGCGCACCGCAGCCGGCGTGCCGGCGAGCACGAACACCCCGCTCCATAATCCGACATCGACGGCGGGAAGCCCGACCTCGGCCATGCTCGGCACGTCCGGCAGCTCGGACGAGCGCACCGCGCCGGTGACCGCGAGCGCACGGATCTTGCGGCCCAGCACCAGCGGGACCGTCGGCGGGCCGTCGGCGATGGCGAACAGGGTCTGCCCGCCGGCAATGCTGAGCATCATCTCATTGCTGCTCTTGTAGGGGATCGCCTGCGCCGGCATGCCGGTTTTGAGCTTGAACAGCTCGGTGGTGAGGGTGAAGGCGGGGGATGAGGTCGCGTAGTTCGAGCTCTGCGGATGTGCCTTTCCCCAGGCGACCAAGTCCTGCACGGACTTGATGGAGTCGTTCATGGGCCCGGCCAGGATCAGCGGAAACGAGGCGATCATGGCGATCGGCGCAAATGTCCGGGTCGGATGGTACGGCAGCGTCGGATAGATGGCCGATGCAATCGCCATCTGGCCGGTTGCGCCGACCACCAGGGTGTAGCCGTCGGCGCCCTGCACCATGGCGTATTCGACCGCCAGCCGGCCGCCCGCACCGGGCCTGTTCTCGATGACCACCGGCTGGCCCATGTTCTCCGAAAGCTTCTGCCCGATCAGGCGCGCGAAGAGATCGTTCCCTCCGCCGGCGGCGAAGCCGACGATCATGCGCACGGGCCGGCTGGGGTAACTCGCCGCGTCCTCACCCCATGCCGGGGCGGTTCCCGATGCTGCGGGCAGCGCCAGCGCAGTCGCCAGGATCGCTCGTCTGGAAAGCAGCATGGGGTTTCCTCCGTCGGCGTTATATGGCATTCGGCGTCCCCGCCGCCGCAGGCGCGCTGAAGCTCTAGCCGAATAAACACTAGCCGAGCAAATTGCGACAATGGCTTCCGCGATCGAGCACAGCGCCGTTCCCGCAAAGGACCTTTTCGGTCATCCGCGGGGGCTCACCTTTCTGTTCGCAACCGAGATGTGGGAGCGCTTCTCCTACTATGGCATGCGCGCGCTGCTCGTCCTCTACATGACGCACGCTCTGCTGCTGCCGGGCCACACCGACAACGTGTTCGGGCTTGGCGCGCTCAGGCACATGCTCGAATCGCTCACCGGCCCGCTCGGCCCGCAGCCGCTCTCCTCCCACATCTATGGGCTCTACACCGGGCTCGTCTATCTCACGCCGCTGCTCGGCGGCTTTCTCGCCGACCGCCTGCTCGGCCAGCATCGCACCATCCTGCTCGGCGCAACGCTGATGGCGATCGGCCATTTCATGATGGCATTCGAGCCGCTGTTTCTGATCGCGCTCACGATGCTGATTCTCGGCAACGGCGCGTTCAAACCCAACATCTCCGCGCAGGTCGGCGGGCTTTATGGGCCGGGGGACCCACGCCGCGACCGCGCCTATTCGATCTTCTATGTCGGCATCAATTTGGGCGCGTTAATCGCCCCACTCGTTTGCGGAACGCTGGGCGAGGAATTGGGCTGGCATTATGGCTTTGCGGCAGCCGGCATCGGCATGACCATCGCCCTTGTGGTCTACCTCTTCGCCCTGCCGGTGCTGCCGGCGAACGAGTTGCACAGGACAAAACCCGTAATCGTCGAGCAAAAGCCGATCGCTCGCAAGGAATTGCTCGGCATCCTCGCCCTGATCGCGCTGTTCGTGCCGACCGCGTTGTTCTGGGCAACGTATGAGCAGCAGGGCAATACCATCGTGCTGTGGGCCGACGACCATACCAATCGCTATGTCGACCTTCTGTTCTGGCGAGGCGATATTCCGGTCACCTGGTTCCAGGCCTTCAATCCCTTCCTGATCATCGCCTTCACTCCTTTTGTAGTCGGGCTGTGGGCGCGGCAGGCAAGACGCGGCACCGAGCCTTCGACCGTCACCAAGATGGCGCTCGGCTGCTTCGGCGTCGCGCTTGCCAACCTGATCATGGTGGGGGCCGCCTGGGTTGCCGCCGGCGACGAGGCGAGCTGGCTGTGGCTGCTCGGCTATTTCGTCGTCATCACCATCGGCGAGCTCTACATCTCCCCGATCGGGCTCTCGCTGGTCTCCAAGCTCGCGCCGGCGCACATGATCTCGATGCTGATGGGGGTGTGGCTGGCAACCAGCTTTGCCGGCAATTTCGTTGCCGGCTGGCTCGGCAGCTTCTGGAGCAGCATGGACAAGATCATCTTCTTCCTGATGATCGCGGGTATCGCCACAGTTGCCGGCGCAATGATCCTGGCGTTCGACCGGCCGCTGCGGGGGGTGATCGACCGGGAGGCGCCATGAGCCCCGCGGTCGCGTCCCCCGCGCGCAGCTTCGGACACGTCGAGACCTGGATCTTCGATCTCGACAACACGCTCTATCCGCATCACGTCAATCTCTGGCAGCAGGTGGACGAGCGCATTCGCGACTACATCGCAGAGTTCCTCGAGGTCACCCATGAGGAGGCATTCCGGCTGCAGAAGGACTATTACCGGCGCTACGGCACTTCGATGCGGGGACTGATGACAGTGCATGGCATGCAACCTGACGACTTCCTCGATTTCGTGCACCAGATCGATCATTCGCCGCTCGAGCCCAACCCGGCGCTGGGCGAGGCGATCGAGCGCCTTGCGGGCCGCAAGCTGATTCTGACCAACGGCACGCGCCGCCACGCCGACGCGGTGCTCGCCCGCCTCGAGCTCGACCGCCATTTCGATGGCGTGTTCGACATCATCGCGGCCGAGCTCGAGCCGAAGCCTTCGCCCGCGACCTATGACCGCTTTCTCAGGACGCACGATGTCGATGCCGGCAAAGCCGCCATGTTCGAGGATCTTGCCCGCAACCTCGCGGTGCCGCATGCGCTCGGCATGACCACGGTGCTGGTGGTGCCCGAGCACTCGCGCGAAGTTTTCCGCGAAGGCTGGGAGCTCGAAGGCCGCGACGCCCCGCATGTCGATCACGTCACCGACGATCTGGTTTCCTTCCTGCGCGATTTGGGTCACAAACAAAGGGCGCGAGGGCAGCCGCAAGCTTGACTTCTGCTGTCCTATTCTCGACAAAACCTCCGCACGTAATGCTGGAACTTCGTCAATGTCGCATGCCGAGCTTGCGAAAATTATCGATGATGCCTTCGAGAAGCGGGACGGTGTCGGGCCTGCCACCAAAGGAGCGCTGCGCGAGGCGGTCGAGGCGGCGCTCGCCCTTCTCGATCGCGGCGAGGCGCGCGTCGCGCAGAGGGGAACGAACGGCCATTGGCAGGTGAACCAGTGGCTCAAGAAAGCGGTGCTGCTGTCGTTCCGGCTGCGCGACATGAGCATGATTGCCGGCGGCCCGGGCGATGCCGCGTGGTGGGACAAGGTCGACTCGAAATTTTCGGGCTGGGACGATGCCCGGTTCCGGGCGGCAGGGTTCCGCGCCGTGCCCAACTGCATCGTGCGCCATTCGGCCTACATCGCCCCCGGCGTGGTGCTCATGCCAAGCTTCGTCAACCTCGGCGCTTACGTGGACTCTGGAACCATGGTCGACACCTGGGCGACGGTAGGTTCCTGCGCGCAGATCGGCAAGAACTGCCACATTTCCGGCGGCGCGGGCATCGGCGGCGTGCTCGAGCCGCTGCAGGCCGGACCGGTGGTCATCGAGGACAACTGCTTCATCGGCGCGCGCTCCGAGGTCGCCGAGGGCGTCATTGTGCGCGAGGGCTCGGTGCTCTCGATGGGCGTCTTCATCGGCGCCTCGACCCGCATTATTGATCGCGAGAGCGGGGAAACCTTCCAGGGAGAAGTGCCGCCCTATTCCGTCGTCGTGCCGGGCTCGATGCCGGACAAGCCTCGCAAATCCGGTGCCAATACCGGGGCAAACCCGAACCTCTATTGCGCGGTGATCGTCAAACGCGTCGATGAGAAGACCCGGTCAAAGACCTCGATCAATGAGCTGTTGCGGGATTAAGTCCCCGGACGCATCGCATAATCCGAAGGAGATTCCATGTCAGAGGCAATGCGCGCAGCAACGAGGCCGGGCGCCGAGCCGCAAGGCGGGCTTTCCCGTGACGCCCGCGCCATGATGCTCTACGAAGCCAACAAGAAGACGGCGTTGGTCGCCTACATACTCTGGTTCTTCCTGGGGCTGCTCGGAGGCCACAATTTCTATCTGGGGCGCACCGGCGTCGCCGTTGCGCAGCTCATTCTGACCATTACCGTCGTCGGCATGGCAATTACCGTCTTCTGGGTGCTCGTCGACGCGTTCCTAATTCCGGGCTGGGTGAGAAATCAGAATAACATGCTGGCGCTTCAGCTCGGCGCATAGCGCAAACACCCATCCGCGGCCGCCATGGATCCCGTTACGCTCGCCTGCGATCTCGTGCGCTGCCCCTCGGTGACACCGCGCGAGGCGGGCGCGCTCGCGCTGATTGAAACGGTGCTCAAGGGCGCCGGCTTCGAGGTCCACCGCGTCACCTTCGCACAGCCCGGGACATTGCCAGTCGAAAACCTCTATGGCCGCATCGGCAGCACGGGTCCGCATCTTGTGTTCGCCGGCCACACCGACGTGGTGCCTCCCGGCGAAGAGGCGAAATGGACCCATCCGCCTTTTGCAGGCGAGGTCATGGACGGCACGCTCTACGGTCGCGGCGCGGTCGACATGAAGGGCGCGATTGCCTGCGCCATTGCCGCCGCGCTCGAGCATCTTGCGGCGCACGGCAGAAAATCCAGGGGATCGATCTCCTTCCTGGTCACCGGAGACGAGGAATCCATCGCCGTCAACGGAACGGTGAAGCTGCTCGCATGGGCGCGCGAGCGCGGCCAGCGCTTCGATCACTGCATCCTGGGCGAGCCGAGCAATGCGGATACGGTCGGCGATACCATCAAGATCGGCCGCCGCGGCTCGCTCAACGGCGTCCTGGTCATCACCGGCAAGCAGGGCCACGTCGCCTATCCCGAGCGCGCCGACAATCCGGTGCGCGGCCTGGTCACCCTCATGAGCGCGCTGCAGGCCGCCGCGCTTGACCACGGCAGCGCGCATTTCGGTCCTTCCAATCTGGAGTTCACCTCCATCGACATCGGCAATGCGGTCGTCAATCTCATCCCGGGCGAGGCGCGGGCGCGCTTCAACATCCGTTTCAACGATTGTCACAGCCAGATTTCGCTCAAGACGCTGATCGAGCGGCTGGCGGCCGCCGCGGCGGGCGAGCGGGTGCGCTGGCACATCGAGTGGGAGCCCTCGAATGCCGACTCCTTCCTGCTCGAGCCAGGTCCCTTCGTCGATCTGGTGTCGGGTGCGATCAAGGAAGCGACCGGGCAGGTGCCGAAGCTTTCCACCAGCGGCGGCACCTCAGATGCCCGCTTCATCAAGGACTATTGCCCGGTCATCGAGTTCGGTCTGGTCGGGCAGACCATGCATCAGGTCGACGAGCGCACGGCGCTTGCAGATCTCGCCACGCTGACCGCGATCTATCGCAAGGTTCTCGACCGGTATTTCAGCTAGCCGGATAATCGACCTTGACGAGGTAAAGTCCGTCGGCGGGCGCGACGGGCGCGCAGGCGGCGCGATCCCGCCGGTAGAGCGCGAGCGAGATGTCGTCGGCACTCCATTTGCCCTCACCGACAAGCGCCAGCGCGCCCACCATGGAACGCACCTGCGTGTGCAGGAAGGAGCGCGCCGAGGCGGCGACATGGATGTCGTCCTTGCTTCGGCTCACATCGAGCCGGTCCAGCGTCTTGACCGGCGACTTGGCCTGGCATTCGGCGTGACGAAAGGTGGTAAAGTCATGGCGGCCGACAAGGCGCTGCGCCGCCGCGTGCATGGCGGCGCTGTTGAGCGGTTTGGCAATGCGCCAGGCGCGGCCGCGCTCGAATGTGAGATCGGCGCGGCGATTGATGATGCGATAGAGGTAATGGCGCTTGATCGCCGAGAAACGGGCGTCAAACGCTTCGTCCACCTGTTCTGCCGCGATCACGGCGATCGGATGCGGACGAAGGTGCGCGTTGAAGGCATCGCGTACGGTGTCCTCGCTCCAGTCCTTCGACAGATCCAGATGGCAGACCTGGCCGAGCGCATGCACGCCGGCGTCGGTTCGCCCAGCGCCCTGTACGCTGACCCTTTCACCGCAGAAGCGCTGCGCTGCCTCCATCAGCAACCCCTGCACGCTCGGCCCGTTGTCCTGGACTTGCCAGCCGACGAAAGGCCGCCCGTCATATTCCACGGTGAGCTTGTAGCGGGGCATGACGCGAGCTAGCTCAACTGAAATCCGGGAAGAAGCGGAGTGCCGCGCAAAAATTCCTGAGCCTTCATCGCCTGGCGGCCGGCGCGTTGCAATTCGAGGATCCGAACCGAACCCTCGCCGCAGGCAATCGTGAGATCATTGTCGATCACGGTGCCGGGCGCTCCCGACCCCCCGCCCCTGGTCGAGCGCAGCACCCTGATGCGTCCGCCCATTGCGGCCTCCCCCTGCCCCGTCCATTGGAAGAAGGCGCCGGGAGCGGGGGACAGCCCGCGAATGTGATTGTGCACGTCGCGCCAGGGCCGCGCCCATGAAATGCGCGTCTCGGACTTCTCGATCTTGTTCGCATAGATCACGCCGGCCTGCGGCTGTGCCGTGAGCGTGAGCGAGGAGCGCTCGAGCGCGCCGAGCGCCCGCACCATCAGATCCGCGCCGAGAAGAGAGAGTCGGTCGTGCAGGTCTCCCGCGGTCGCGTCAGGTCCGATCGGCACACGCTCGGCCATGGCAATGGGACCGGTATCGAGACCTTCGTCCATCTTCATGACCATGACGCCGGTCTCGCCGTCTCCGGCCATGACGGCGCGGTGTATAGGAGCGGCCCCGCGCCAGCGCGGCAGCAACGAGGCATGCAGATTGAAGGCGCCCAGCGAAAATGCCTCGAGGATTTCCCCCGGCAGGATGAGCCCGTAGGCAACAACGACGGCAACATCGGCGCCGTGCTCGCGTATGACGGCTTGTGCCTGCGACGATCGCAACGTGGCGGGAGTGAGCACCGGCAATCCGAACTGGCGGGCCTGGCGTTCGACCGGGCTGGCAATGAGGCCGAGGCCGCGCCGGCCTGCCGGCGTAGGCGCGCGCGTATAGACCGCTGCGACCTCATGCCCGCGGCCGACAATCTCGACCAGCGTCGGCACTGCGAACTCCGGCGTCCCCATAAAGACGATGCGCAGCGACATCCAGTCACCCGGCGCGCTTGGCGGCCTTGGTGAACTTCTTGATGATCATGTCGCGCTTGAGCTTGGAGAGGTGATCGATGAACAGAATGCCGTTGAGATGGTCGATCTCGTGCTGCAGGCAGGTCGCCATCAGACCGTTCGCCTCGACCTCGCGCGGCGCTCCTTCAAGATCGAGAAAGGTCACCCTGACTTGCGCCGGCCGCTCGACGTCGTTGTAGGTTTCCGGGATGGAGAGGCAGCCCTCCTCGTAAGTTGCCGTCTCGTCGGATGACCAGACGATCTCCGGATTGATGAAGACCTGCGGGTTCCTGGGCTCCTCCTTCTTGGCGAGATCCATGGTCACGACGCGCTTGGCGGTGCCGATCTGCACGGCGGCGAGCCCGATGCCGGGCGCGTCGTACATGGTCTCGAACATGTCCTCGACCAGCTTGCAAATGCCGGCGTCGATCTTCTTCACCGGCTCGGAAACCTTCCGCAGCCGCTTGTCCGGCAGGATCAGGATTTCACGCAGCGCCATGGCGGCGATGTAAGCGGTCGCGCAAAAACGGTCAATGCAGCAGGTTTCCCGGCCGCGGCCAGCCGCGGCCCAGGCCGCAAGCTGAGCGGTTGATTTAATGTTCTGTTTTTGTTCTAATGGGCGAATCACGTAAAGTGGCAGCCATGATCGACGGTCTCCTTGCCCAACCTAGCGCGCTCCTCCTGCTGGCAGCTGCCGGCGTGCTGGCATGCGTTCTCGCGATCGGAATCACGCAACTGCTGCGCCGGCGCGACCGCCAGGCGGCCGACCACCAGATGATCGAGCTTGCACGGCTGCAGGCGGAAACCTCCGTGCGCATCGATGCCATGCGCGATCTTGTGGCCGGCCGGCAAGCCGATCTCGCCCGCGCCGTGAACGAGCGGCTCGATTCGGTATCCCATCATCTCAATCAGTCGATGACGACAAGCCGCCAGCACACAGTCGAGAGCCTGCAGAAGCTCAACGAACGGCTGGCGGTGATCGACCACGCGCAGAGAAACATCACCGACCTTGCTTCGCAGATGTCTTCGCTGCACAGCGTGCTCGCCAACAAGCAGCAGCGCGGCGCCTTCGGGCAGGGCCGTCTGGAAATCATTGTGCGGGACGGTCTGCCCAAGGATTGTTACGAATTCCAGTTCACGCTTTCAAACAAGAGCCGTCCCGACTGCGCGGTGTTCCTCCCGGACGGGCGTCCGCTGGTGGTCGACGCCAAGTTTCCGCTCGAGGCGGTGAGCGCGCTTCGCAACGCATCGAGCGATGAGGAGCGCAAGCAGGCCGCGGCTCGGCTGCGCGCGGACTTTGCCAGGCATGTCGGTGACATCTCGGAAAAATACCTGATCGCGGGCGAGACGCAGGACCTGGCGCTGATGTTCGTGCCCTCCGAATCCGTCTACATGGAGCTGCATGACGGGTTCGAGGATATCGTGCAGAAGGCATTTCGCTCCAATGTGGTCATCGTTTCGCCCTCGTTGCTCATGCTGGCCATTCATGTCATCCAGCAAATCCAGCGGGATGCGCGCATGCGCGAGGCGGCGGACAAGATCCATGACGAGGTCGGCCATCTCATGGACGACATCTCCCGGATGCACGATCGGGTACTGCATCTGCAGCGGCATTTCGGCCAGGCCAACGAGGACATGCGCCAGATCCTGATCTCGGCCGAGAAGGTTGAGAAGCGTGCCACGCGTATCCGCGAAGTCGAGTTCGACGGCGAGGAAGCGCCTGCTGCCGCCACCAACGTGATCCCTGCCCCGTTGCCGCGGCGCCTGCAAGCGGGGGAATAGCGGGGCGGCGGGGTTCCATCTCGCCCCTACAAACATCACCCTCCGCCCCGGCCGTCATCACGGCTTGTGCGCCCCGCGCCGCGCCGGCGGCGGGGTGCGCCCGCACCTTCGCGAGGCCATCGCGGCGGTCACATTTGGCCGCAATTGCAGGGTTCTGTAGGGCAAGCGCATCCAGCGACAGACAGATTCATGACTGTGACGACCAGCGCCGCGACCGACACTTCGACGCCCATCCTTCGCCCGAGCCTTGCCGACACGCTTGCGGTCTATCTCAAGCCGCGCGTGCTGATCGTGCTGTTTCTCGGCTTTTCGGCTGGGCTGCCGCTGGCGTTATCCGGCGGGACGTTGCTGGTATGGCTGCGCGAGGCAGGCGTCGATCTCGGCACCATCGGTCTCTTCGCGCTGGTGGGCACCCCTTACACCATCAAGTTCCTGTGGGCACCCATTGTAGATGCGCTCGATGTGCCGCTGCTCTCAAGCCTGCTCGGCCGTCGCCGCGGCTGGCTGGTGTTTTCGCAGATCCTGCTTATCGCCTCGATCGTGCTGCTCGCGCTCTGCGATCCGGCACGCACGCACGGCTATGTGGTATTCATGGCCGCCCTTCTGGTCGCCACCGCATCGGCGACCCAGGACATCGTCATCGACGCCTTCCGCATCGAGAGCCTCCCTGAAAGCGAGCAAGCGGCGGGCATGGCGGCCTATGTCCTGGCCTACCGGCTCGGCATGCTGGCCTCGACCGCGGGCGCGCTCTTCATGGTGAGCGGATTCGAAGGTCTTGGTTTCCCAAAAGGCACGGCGTGGACGGCAGGCTATATCGCCATGGCCGCTCTCATCGTCATCGGCATGGCGACCGCGCTTCTGGCCACCGAGCCGGAAAAGTCCGCATTGGCTCAATCCGAGCACGCCGCCCATGCCACGGAGAATCCGCTGCGGCGGGTGGCGGTCGCTGCCTATGGGGCATTCGCCGATTTTCTCACCCGCGATGCGGCATTCGTGGTTCTCGCTTTCGTCATCCTGTTCAAGCTCACCGACGCGCTCGCCGGCGCCATGACTGCCCCGTTTGCCATCGATCTCGGCTTCACACGCAACGAATATGCGGCCATCATCAAGGTCGTGGGCCTTACCGCAACCGTGATCGGCGGGTTTGCAGGTGGGTTTGTGGCGCGCGCCTATTCGCTCACAACCAGTCTCTGGATCGGCGGCATTCTGCAGGCGCTCGCCAATCTGGCTTTTTCGATTCAGGCAGCCGCGGGACACAACATGGCGATGCTCACGCTTGCCATCGTGACCGAGAACTTCACCAGCGCCATCGGCACCGTCATCTTCGTCGCCTATCTATCGGCGCTGTGTGCCAATCCGCTGCACACCGCCACGCAATACGCCTTGCTTACGGCGCTTGCCGCGTTCGGGCGCACCTACATCTCGTCGGGCGCAGGCTATGTCGCGAAAGGTGTCGGCTGGGGCTGGTTCTTCGTGATCTGTGCCTTGTCCGCCATTCCGAGCTTGTGCCTGCTCGCTTGGTTGCAGCGACGCAGACATTTTGACGGGCTGGGGTCGATCAAGGTCTAGACCGGCTACTGCGTGCCCTCGAGACCGGCGTTCCGGATGACCTTGGCCCAGCGCGTGGTTTCGGATTTCACGAACGCGTTGAGCTCGTCAAGCGAACCCTTGCCGAGCGGGACCATTCCAACTGCAACGAACTGCTTGGTGATCTCCTCGGTGTGAACAATGGCGTTCACCTCGGCATTGAGCTTTTCCAGGATCGGCCGCGGCGTGTTTCCCGGCGCAACCAGCATCTGCCAGGCGGTGGTATCGAATCCAGGAACTCCCACCTCCGCGAGCGGCGGGATCTCGGGCGCGGCCTCGAGCCGTTGTGCGCTGGTGATGCCGAGCGCGCGCGCCTTGCCGGCGCGGATCAATTGAATCGACGGCCCGATGTCGACGAACAGCACCTGGATCGTACCCGCGACCAGGTCGGTCATGGCGGGAACGCTGCCCTTATAAGGCACGTGCGTCATCCTGACGCCAAGCATGCTGCTTAACAGCTCGGCGTTGAGATGATGGAATGCGCCGACGCCGCCGGAGCCATAGTTGAGCCGCCGCTCGTTGGCGACTTTCACAAGGTCCGCGATGCCGTGCACCGGCAGCGAAGGATGAACCACCAGGACGAACGGGATGCCGGCGATGAGCGCGACCGGCACCAGATCCTGATTCGGCTCGTACGGCAGCTTCTTGAAGATGGTGGGGTTCATGGACATGGTACCGCTGGTCGCCTGCATCAGCGTGTAGCCGTCCGGCACGGCCTTGGCGGCCGCGCCAGCAGCAATGGTTGTCCCCGCACCCGGGCGGTTCTCGATCACGAACGGCTGGCCGAGACGTTGCTCCAGCTGGTGGCCGACAGCACGCGCAATCAGATCGGTGCCGCCGCCCGGAGTGAACGGCACCAGGATGGTGACGCTGTGCATCGGATAGTCCTGGGCAGCCGTATGATGCGGCCATGCAGCGAGCGCGACCATGCCGACAATCACCCAACGCCATATGATGCGCATCGAGTCCTCCCCTCTTGCTTCCGCGGCACGATCAAGGGCACCGCTATCTGCGAGGATATCACATCGCGCGCGGCCGGCGGGCGGCACCCGCAAAAACTGAATTGTGGCATCATGCGTGGTCGCACTTGATTCAGGCGGGCGACTGGAAGAAACGGTGAGCGAAATGGCGGGCGAGACGACGCAGCTCTTTCTTGAAGATTTCAGGAAGGGGCAGATGTTTGCGGGAAATCCAAGAAAGATCGCCAAGGCAGACGTCCTTGCCTTCGCCGCGCTCACCGGCGACAGGCACCCGATCCACTACGACGATGAACACGCCAAAACGACGCCGTTTGGCCGGCCCATTGTGCACGGCCTCCACCTGATGGCGCTCACCGCGCTTGGCGCCGCGCCGCTCTCGGAACAGCTGAGGCATTCGATGATCGCGCTCCTGGAGCAACAGGGCTCGTTTCGAAAGCCCGTGTTCGAGGACGATACCGTACAGCCTCAATTCGAGATCGAAGCAATCGATCATCGGCCCGGCAAGGAGTGGGGAACGCTCAAGATCAAGGTCCGGTTGACCAATCAGCGCGGCGAAATCGTTCTCGATGGTCGGCACGTCTACAGAATTCGCTGCAGAGCCGGCACGACGGCAGACGGGGATTCCTGAAAGTGCGCAAGCCCAGCTATGCGGAGGCCGTGCGTGACTTCAGCTGGAGCTCCGTGCTGCGCGACCTCGAGTGGCAGGATCAAGCGCACATCAATCTCGGGCATACCATCGTCGATCGGCACGCAAGCCTGCATGGCGTCGCGCTTTACTGGATCGGAAAGGACCGCTCCAGATTGACGATGACCTACCGCGAACTGCGCGCGTTGAGCAACAAGGTCGCCAATCTGCTGCGCTCCCTTGGCGTGCGCAAGGGCGACCGCGTCGCAGGCATCCTGCCGCGCGTGCCGGAAACCGTCGCAGTCATGATCGGTACCTGGAAGGCCGGTGCGGTCTACGTCCCGATTTTCACGGGTTTCGGTCCGGACGCCATCCGACTGCGCCTGCGCAATTGCGACGCCAAGGTCGCAGTTACTCATCATGAATACCGCAACCGTCTTTCCGACAGCGGCGAAGTCGCCGTGGTGACCGTCGCCGGCGCAGGCGGCACGGGCCTGCGGCGAGGCGACGTGGATTTCTGGCAGACAGTCGGGGGCGAGAACGACCGCTTCGATCCGGAACCCTGCAGCCGCAGCGATTCCGCGGTCATCCTTTACACGTCAGGATCGACGGGGGAGCCGAAAGGCGTGCCGATCGCCAGCAATTTCCTCGCAGCGGTCACGCCGTACATGCGGTTCGGCGTGGACCTTTCCCCCACCGATATGTTCTGGCCGACCGGCGATCCCGGCTGGGGATACGGTTTGGTTTGCTACCATGCAGCCATTTCGATGGGAGTTCCGGTTCTAAGCTACGAGGCGACGCCGACGCCGGCGAGCTTTCTCGCTTTCCTGCAGGAGCATCGCGTGACCAACCTGGCAACGGTACCTACGCTCCTGCGCGGCGTGATGGCGCTCGGGGCGGACAAGCTTGCCGAATACGATCTGAGCCTGCGCTGCATCAGCAGCTGTGGCGAGCCGCTTAATTCCGAAGTCATTCGCTTCTTTCGGGAAGCGCTCGGCCTCGCTCCCAAAGATCATTTCGGATCGAGCGAGAACGGGCTCCCCCTCGGCAATTTCAACGCGCTCGAGGTCGAGGTGAAGCCCGGCTCGATGGGATTGCCGATGCCAGGCTTCCAGATGTCCGTCATCGGAGAGGACGGTCTGGAGCTGCCGGCCGGAGAGGCGGGATATCTGGCACAGCGTCCGAGCGAAGAGGGCTACTACGCGCTCGGCTACTGGAACGATCCGGAGCGCACGCGTGAGCTGTTTCGCCATGGATGGATAACCGCCGGCGATGTCGCGCGCCGTGACGCGAGCGGATATTTCTGGTTCGAGGGCCGCGCCGACGATGTCATCAAGAGCTCGGGATACCGGATCGGTCCGTTCGAAGTCGAAAGCGCAATTCTGCATCATCCCGCAATCGCCGAAGCCGCCGTCGTCGGCAAACCGGATGCGATGAAGGGCACCGTCCTCAAGGCCTATGTGACACTGCGCCCCGGGCGGAGCGGCGGCGCACGGCTTGTGCAGGAGATTCAGGACATCGCGCGGCGAATGGTGGGCGATCATGCCTATCCGCGCGAAATCCAGGTGGTCGACAGCCTGCCGAAGACCGAATCGGGCAAGATCCAGCGATTCAAATTGCGCGCAGGAAATTAAGGACCGATCAGAACGGCGTCCGCTGCCGCATCGCGGCCGCAAGCGTGCCTTCGTCGAGATAGTCGAGCTCGCCACCCACCGGCACGCCGTGCGCAAGCCGCGTAACCTTGACATGGCTGCCTTGCAGAAGGTCCGTGATGTAGTGCGCGGTGGTCTGCCCATCCACGGTGGCGTTCAGCGCCAGCACAATCTCCGTCACCGCGGCATCCTGGGCGCGGGAAATCAGCGCGTCGATCGAAAGATCCTGCGGGCCGACGCCGTCGAGCGCAGAGAGCGTGCCGCCGAGCACGTGATAGCGCGCATTGAGCGCGTGCGCGCGCTCGAGCGCCCAGACATCCGCGACATCGGCGACCACCACAATGATCGCCGGATCGCGCCTTGCGTCCGTGCAGATGACGCAGGGGTTGCGGGTATCGATATTGCCGCACAGCTTGCAGACCTCGACCTTCTCGAACGCCGTCTGCATGGCCGCGGTGAGCGGCGCCATGATCTGCTCGCGCTTCTTGATGAGAAACAGCGCGGCACGCCGCGCCGAGCGCGGCCCGAGGCCAGGCAGGCGAGCAAGCAGCTGAATCAGACGATCGATCTCGGGTCCGGCGTTAATTGCAGCCATGATCACGAATCCGGGATCGCCGATCGGCCAAGATGGATCAAAACAGCTTCAAACCGGGCGGCAGCGGCAAGCCGCCGGTCACCGTCTTCATTTTCTCCTGCAGCAATGACTCGGCCTTTCTACGCGCATCGGCATGCGCGGCAACAATGAGATCTTCTACGATTTCCATTTCTTCCGGCTTGATCAGGGATGGATCGATTTTGACGCCTTTCATCTCGCCCTTGCCGGAAAGCCGCACGGTGACAAGCCCCGCGCCCGAGCTGCCTTCGACTTCTATCTGGTCCAGCTCTGCCTGCATCGCCTCCATTTTGGATTTGAGCTCCGCCGCCTGCTTCATCAAGCCGAGGAAATCTGCCATATCACGTCTCTCTCATGCATCGTCGTGCCCGGGAATCGCGTCGCGCACAGATCGCGCGTCGAGGGCCGGTTCATCCGAGATTGGCTCCCCCGCTTCGTCGCTGGAATCTCTCGCCGGCGAAAGCTCGGACATCACAGCTTCGGCTGTGCGCACGTCCACAATCTCGGCGCCGGGAAAGCGGGTGAGCACGGCCTGCACCAGCGGATCGCCGCGCACGCCGGTCTTGAGCTCGGCCTTGCGCGCATCGTCTTGCGCTTTTAGCGTGGGCTGACCCTCCTCGGTCGAGACCACGACGATCCAGGGCCGATTGGTCCATTGCGAAAGCTTGCGCGCGAGATCATTGACAAGGGTCTTGGCGGCGCTCGGCTCCAGCCGGACCTCGAGGCGTCCATCCTCGCAACGCACCAAACGCACATCGCGCTCGAGGGCGGCCTTCACTCCGAGATCGCGACGTGCAGCGGCAAGCGCGATCAGATCCTCGAAACGGGTGATGACCAGCATCTCCGGTTTGCGCTCGGCAGCGGGTTGCTGGGCAATCGGCTCGCGTGCTGCGGCCGGCGCTGCTGTCGTGTGTCCTGCCGCGGGCACGCGCTCACGCAGCTCCGGTTCGCGGCGGCCCGCCGACGAGGGGGCGGCCGGCGGCAGGCCCGCCGTCTCGCTCGCCTGGCGGGCGCCTTCGCCTTTCTGCTCGAGCGAGCGGATCACATCGTCCGGTGTCGGCAGATCAGCGGCATAAGCGATGCGCACCAGCACCATCTCGGCCGCCGCGAGCGGGCGGCCTGCATCCGCAACCTCGGCGATGCCCTTGAGCAGCATCTGCCAGGTACGCGACAGCACGCGCATGGACAGCCTTTCGGCAAATGCCCGTCCACGCGTGCGCTCGGCCTCGATAAGCGCCGGATCATCCGCAACTGTCGGAACGATTTTCACGCGGGTGACGAAATGGGTGAACTCGGCAAGATCGGTGAGAACTACCACCGGATCGGCGCCGTTCTCGTATTGCGCGCGCAACTCCGCAAGCGCCCCGGCAATGTCCCCGCGCATGGTCCGCTCGAAGAGGTCGATCACGCGCGCGCGGTCGGCAAGCCCGAGCATCGCACGCACATGCTGGGAACTGACCGGTCCGGCCGCGTGCGCGATTGCCTGATCCAGCAGCGAGAGCGAATCGCGAACCGAGCCTTCCGCCGCGCGCGCGATCAAGGCCAGCGCCTCGGCCTCCACCTGGATACCCTCCCGCGCGGCAATCGCTGCGAGATGCTTCACTAGCAGCCCGGCGTCGATCCGGCGCAGGTCGAAACGCTGGCAACGCGACAGGATGGTGACCGGAACCTTGCGGATCTCGGTCGTCGCGAAAATGAACTTCGCATGCGGCGGCGGCTCTTCCAGAGTCTTGAGCAAAGCGTTGAACGCCTGCGGCGAGAGCATGTGCACTTCATCCAGGATGTACACCTTGTAGCGCGCGCTCACGGGCGCATAGCGGATGGCATCGTTGATCTGCCGCACATCATCGACGCCGTTGTGAGAGGCGGCATCCATCTCGATCACGTCGAGATGCCGGCTTTCCATGATCGCCTGGCAATGCACGCCGATCACCGGCATGTTCACCGTCGGAGCGGTGACGGAGCCATCCGGCAGCTCATAGTTGAGGGCACGGGCGAGGATTCGGGCGGTCGTGGTCTTGCCGACGCCGCGCACGCCGGTGAGGATCCAGGCCTGCGGGATGCGCGCGGTCTCGAACGCGTTGGAGACCGTGCGCACCATGGCATCTTGTCCGATCAGATCGGCAAAAGTTGCCGGACGGTATTTTCGAGCGAGCACGCGGTAGGAGGCCTCGCCCGGCATTCGTCCACCCAACGCAAGACCGGGTTCCGATTGGCTTGCCGCGTCGCTGCTGGTCATTTCACTCTGTTCGCTCGGCCGCTAGCGACGCGGGATCCTTCGATGCTCGCATGAGGGAGGCGGGAGGCTGACGAGCGACCCGAACCGCGCTCGTTAGGGCTGCTTCCTTCCGGATCTGACCCGGTTGGCGAGTGGCTCGTCCACCGCCAACCTCCCGGCCCTTATATCTGCCGCAGCCGTACGGAAAGCAAGCCGCGCGAGACGAGGCCGACGGTCATTTCGCTGCGGCAAGGCCCTCGAATTGCTTCACTCGCAGAGCCATGCGACGGTCGACTCGCAGGAGCAGATTCGATGTCCCCTTGTTCCCATCTCGGCCCCAAGCCGCGCCTGGGCTACACGGCAAGCCTCATCGAGCCCGCGGTCGAGACACGCGTGGATGCGGCCGCACTTGCTGCTCTGCGCAATCGGCCGGACGCCCGCGCTTATCTCATCGGTGGCGAGATGGTGGCGCTGCGCGAGGCGGGGGAGCTTCACGACCCGCTCTTCGACTTGGGCGAGTCACACGCACTTGGCGGCGCAGGAGAGACCGTGTTCCTCGGGCTCATGCGCAATGCGCCACGATTTGCCCTTGCGCTCGAGCCCGCCGTCATCGAAGCACTCAAGGCGCGCGAAGGATTCCGGATCACCGACCTGCGTTCTATCGCAGTGGGCGGCCTTGTGGACAGCGAGCATCTGCCGCCTCTGGCGGCGGCCAAGGCGCTGCTCGGATGGCACGGGCGATATCGATTCTGCCCAAATTGCGGTGCGAGCAGCCAGGCCGTGGACGGGGGCTGGCGGCGCGATTGCCCGTCCTGCAGCACCCAGCATTTCCCCCGCACCGATCCGGTCGTAATCATGCTGCCGGTATCCGGGAGTTCATGCCTGCTGGGGCGCTCGTACCGCTTTCAGCGCGGGATGTGGTCGTGTCTCGCCGGCTTCATGGAGCCCGGGGAAACGATCGAGGAGGCAGTGCGCCGGGAGACGCGCGAGGAAGCGGGTATTGCATGCGGACGGGTGCGCTACTTCGCCTCCCAACCATGGCCGTTTCCCTCCTCGCTCATGATCGGATGCCATGCCGAGGCGCTGTCGCGCGAGATCGTCATCGATCGCGCCGAGCTTGACGATGCCCGTTGGTTCGAGCGCGACGAGGTCGCCACCATGCTGCGGCGAAGCCACCCGGACGGACTGACAACCCCGCCGGGCGTGGCAATCGCCTATCACATCATCCGCGCATGGGTGGAAAACGAGCTAGACCTCTAGCGCGTGAAACAGGCTGCCAGCTCCCGATCCCCTTGTCGTGGAATATTTTTCTAGCTACAGCTGGAAATCTCTTGCGGAGAAGGAAATCATTCTCAGGAGCCGCCCCGTACCGGCCCCCCTCCCATGGACGCGATTGATCGCAAAATCCTCAGCCTGCTCCAGCAGAATGCCTCGCTTTCCGTTGCGGAGACCGGCAAGCGCGTGGGCTTGTCGTCAACGCCTTGCTGGAAACGGATCCAGCGGCTGGAAGCCGACGGCGTCATTGAGAAGCGGGTTGCCTTGATCGACCAGGAAAAGATTGGCTTGGGAGTAACCGTCTTTGTATCCATCGAGACCGGCGACCATTCGCCGGAATGGCTCGAGCGTTTTGCCCGCGAAGTCGGCGCCATGCCGGAAGTGATGGAATTCTACCGCATGGCAGGCGATGTCGATTACATGCTTCGCGTGGTGGTGCCCGACATCCAGGGCTACGACGCGTTCTACAAGCGACTGATCGCGACGGTGCCGCTGCAGAACGTGACCTCGCGCTTTGCCATGCAGAAGATCAAGGCGACCACGGCGCTGCCCATCCCCTGACTGCCGTGCAACGCCGATCTCAGCAGAAGGCGGCGACGCTGTTTGCCAGACGCGGACGCATGTAGATCTGATCGGACAGATTGAGCGTGCCGGTCACGGCATAGCCGATGGGCAGCTTATAGACATACGATGCCTCGCCCCGGATCAGAGACGTGTTGGCAACGTTGAGCGCGCCCGGGAGCGCGACCGCAGAGTTTATCGCGTGCGCGCTGCCGCCGAGCGTGCAACTCCAGGAAATGGTGGCGTTGTTGTTGGAGTCGACTGAAATCTCGGACACCGTCACCTTCAGCGGGGTGGGATCGAAAGGCGCGATCACCGCCGACGAGGCGCCAAGGATGTTGCTCATGTCGGCGCCGCTTATGCTGGACACCTGTGACGCGAGATCGGCGACAGTGCGCAAACGGGCGGCATCGGCAACGGCGGTTTCCGGCGCCTGGCCTGCGAAAAAATGATTGCAGTCTCCACGATTGCGAACAGAAGGGCGATAAACGGCACCGCGACCAGGCCGAATTCGACGGTTGCGCTGCCCTCGCCGTGAGGAAGAAAGCGACCCGGCGCGCTGCCGGCAGCGACCCGGCGCACCAGACATGCAAGCCGCGCGACGGTGCTGGTCATGGGCCAAATCATTTGTCGCGACCGGCTTCTGTGCCGGCGCATCGGAGCCGATAATCGTTTGGCAATAACAAACAGGAGTTGTCGAATGGTAGGCGCAATCTTCCGAGACAACCAACGTCCGGCAGGAATTCGCTAATCAGAAACTACGGCAGACGCAGTTACTTGGCAGCCGGCAGAGCGCCCTGCGCCAGGCTGTTGCGGCCGCCGGCCTGCAGCACGCCGGTATCGAAATAGACACTGCTGTCGCCGATCATGATCTGGCGCTGGCAAATTGGGGCGCAGCTGTACGTTTCGCGATCAATCCCGCGATACATGACCACCACGTCCGTGCGCGGCCCCTTTACCTCGATCGACTTTTCCATCAGCACGTTGCCGGCGCGGTCGAGCACCACCAGATTGGTCATCCCGTAGCCCTTGCCGGTGAGCACCATCATTCCGCCTGGCTGCAGTGACGCGTCCGCGATCATCGGATTGCCGATCACGATCGTGGCAACCCTGTCGGGCAGCCTTATCAGCCTGGCCTGATCCATGATCACAGTCACGTCGGCGGCCGACAGCGGTGTCGCGGCAATCATCAGCGAAAGCCGGAGCGCCGAAACAGGCAGCTGAATGAGGGTGAATCTAAATACGCTGCGCTTGCGTGACGTCAACGCCATAGCACTCTCCCGCGCCTTGTACGCATCGGCGGGCAGGCAGGGCACCACCGAATGGGCAGGTCACCGATAAAGTTGGTCGAAAGTCGTGAATGAACTGCAAACAGCCCAGCACCCTCGCCCGCGCAAGGGCTTTCACTGCTTGAACGGATAGAGCATCTGCGCGCCGAAGGTCGGCGGGAAGCTCCGATCGGCGATGCCGTAGGCGTCCGGCAGGCAGTTCTGCGGCAGGTAGAAGGTGCCGAAAGCAAGATCGATCAGCGGGAAGGTCGATGCAAAATTCTTTTCACCACCGCGCGCAGCGGCGGTGTGATGCCAACGGTGAAAGACCGGGCCGGCGATCACGTATTTGAACGGACCGAGGCTCCAGTTGAGATTGGCGTGCACGAAGGCGGAATGCGCGATCGTGAACGGCCCCAGGAACACCAGCACATTGGGGGAGATTCCGGCGAGCAGCAGCACCACGTCGGTGGCGACGCTGCCGAGAAAGATATTGACCGGATGAAACCGCGCCGCGGAAATCCAGTCGAGCTCCACCGAGGAGTGGTGAACCGCGTGATATTTCCAGAGCGGCACGTGATGAAAGGCGCGGTGGATCCAGTACATCATCAGGTCCGATCCAACGAGAAAAATGGCGGCCTGCAGCCAGAGCGGCAACTGCGCCAGCGGCCCGTGCCCGTCATCGTAGAACTCGACCAATCCCTCGGCTGTGGTGATCCGGAACAGCACAGCGGCTCCCAGAACCAGCAAGCCGATACGCAGATAACGTGCAAACAGCGGAATGATGAACCAGTAGCAGAGGTCAGTGAGCAGCTCGCGCTTGCGCCACCAGGGCCTGCCCGGGTTGCAGGCCGAATAGAAGGACAGGACCGTGAAAGCGGCGCCAAGCGCTATGGATACCGGCAGGATCTTGAGGAGCGTGACCCCGATACTGTGGATGACCGCTGCGCATTCCTCGAACATGACCTGCAAACGCCCCCGCCAGCACGCGACCACAGGCGCCGGTATCAAGCGAGACAGTTAAGATGCCGTGAATGCAGGCGGTTCAATCGTGCCGTCTGCAGGGCTTCCGGCCGGCAAGGTGAGGCATTTTGCGAGGACAGCCCGCGCCGACGAGTGGCTCGCCTTGGCGTTGCCGGCCGGCGGGAGGCAGGCGGGACTTGGAAGCTGCCAAGGAAACCGCCAAGACGCGCGGGGCCGGCAAAAGCGCAAAACACCCTTGCTGCAAGGGGATTCACACGACCCGTCCACGGCGACGCGCAGGCTCTGATAAAAAGTATTTCTTGGCCATTTACAAGAATAACTGTCAAAACAATATATTATTAACCCAGTATATCTTGAGAAACTCCTCATTAACTACATTATTTTTTCGTCTCGCGACCGGTTGTTTCACTGCCGATATTAACCTCGCCGCAACAGGACAAGGCTACCTTCGCGCCACGGTTTCGGATCAGCCAGAAGATAACTGCCCGGAGCCTCGTTCAGACAGCCACTGTTGCGGACCTATGGAGCCAAAGATGAAGAACCTCTTGAAGTTTGTGAAGGACGAGTCCGGTGCGACCGCTATCGAGTATGGTCTCATTGCTGCCGGCATCTCGGTTGCGATTATCGCCGTCGTGCAGGGCCTCGGCTCGAAGCTGAACACGACCTTCACCAGCGTGCAGACCGCGCTCAAATAAGCGCCGGTCTTCGACGTCATACGGGAGGCTCCGGTCACAGCCGGAGCCTTTTCATTTTTGAAGCCAGTATCGCACCGGCCGCTTTCCGGCGTTGTGGCCATGGATTTGAAGCCGGCCGGCGGAAGGTCGGGAAGCTTTCGTGCTAACCGGACCGAAATAAAGGCGGGGCTAAGATGGTCGCATCCGAATGGTGCCGATCACCAAGTCGCAATCGCACGATGCCATGGTCACCGATCTTGCCCGACTGATGCTGTTTCCGGCGCTCATGGCATTCGCCGCGTCGAGCGACCTCCTGACCATGACCATCTCCAATCGGGTCTCACTGGTCCTGATTGGCGGCTTCTTTGCCCTCGCATTGGCGGGCGGCATGGGCGCGGCCGACCTGCTCGCCCACATGGGCGCGGGGGCTGTCGTCCTGGTCGCGGCATTCGGCTGCTTCACGCGCGGCTGGATCGGTGGCGGCGATGCCAAGCTTGCCGCCACCACGGCTCTATGGGTGGGGTTTGATCACCTCCTTCCCTATCTCGTCTATGCGTCTCTGTTCGGCGGAGTGCTCACCCTCGCGCTGGTCCAGTTCCGCATGGCGCCGTTGCCCGCCGCGCTGGCCAGACAGGAATGGCTGGAGCGGTTGCACCGCAAGGATGCCGGCGTGCCCTACGGCATCGCGCTCGCAGCGGCGGCGCTGGCGGTCTACCCCGAGACGCAATGGATGACCGTGATCGGCATGTGATCGCTGACCGGTGTTGCCACATCCGCCGCCGGCGAATCGCCCTCGTGGCGCGCAGCCCGGCTCTCCAGCAGGTTTCCGGCAATCGAGAAAAAGCAATCAGCCATTAACTCGATTTGGATACTGCTCATTAACCATGCTTTGACCTTTAGCTGCTGAAATTGCCATACGCGACTACCTGCCGGTCGTCGCGTGTGACGGCTGTGACCCGTTGTCGGTCGCAGCGTGATTGTAGGAAGTGCCGGTATGAAACCCGCGCGTATCATTGTTCTCGTGATCGCCATCGCCGCCGGCGGCATTGCCGCGTTGCTTGCCGGCCGGTCGGATACGCCGCCGCCCGCGCCTGCACCTGTCGTTCAGCTCGACACCACCGATGTCCTGGTTGCCGGCTCCGACATCGGCCTTGGCAACGCGGTGCAGGAGAAGGACCTGCGCTGGCAGACATGGCCGGCCGCTGCCGCCGGAGCCAGCTTCATCCGCAAGAACGAACGGCCCGACGCCATTCGCGAGCTGGTCGGGTCGATCACCCGCGCTCCGTTTTTCGCGGGCGAGCCCATTCGCGAGGCCAAGCTGATCAAGGCAAACGGCTCCGGCTACATGGCCGCCATCCTGCCATCCGGCATGCGCGCAATCTCGGTGGAAATCTCACCCGAGACCGGGGCCGGCGGATTCATCCTGCCCAACGATCATGTCGACGTCATTCTCTCCCGCCGCGACAGAATGGCGGAAAAGAGCGCGGGTTTTGAAGTCCATACCAGCGAGATCATTCTCTAC
>Ga0306923_10001022_pt1 | contig 24019 bp, 19 predicted proteins | sample sta12Can44000108_FD_203841 | JGI IMG/M metagenome (GOLD analysis project Ga0306923, IMG submission 203841) | Lab enrichment of tropical soil microbial communities from Luquillo Experimental Forest, Puerto Rico - statanox.12C.anox.44.000.108 (v2)... | ecosystem: Environmental > Terrestrial >... | reverse complement strand
GGCACTGAACACCGGGTGCGCGTCCGGCTCGCCGGCCGCCTGGACCCGATCGACGGTCATTATCACTGGCAGGGCACGGTTTTCACGTCCTCGTCGCAGCCCCTTCCGGATGAGGCACTCAAGCAGGCACGAGATGCGACGCTGACGGTCGGCGCGTACAGCGCACCCGCGCGCATCATCGAACAAACACCGTGGGGCACGCACACCGTCGCCGGGCAGGGCGCTCCGCCATATGCGTTGCGCTAACGCTGAACAAGCTCCCGACGATCGCGCTGCGGGCTTCGATTGTGTACTGAGGGCGAGAATTTGGTCAGATCTACGCCCTGAGTGCACAGTGAACGCCCAGATCGCACACTGACCCGCACCCTGCCAATTCCTGCGGCATTCAGTTTGTGAAGTGCCACGCCGGGGTAATCGCACTAAGCTGGTTGCCGCCACACCGGGGGGTTGACCACGCAGGCTTTGGTGGGTAACCGCGGGTGTGTGTGGCTGTGGAAGGCGAGTACGAGATCGACATGTTCGGCGTGGTGGGGGTCGGCGCTTCGGACCGGGGGTCGAAGCACGGTTCAGGCGCGTCCAATCCGTGGAGCGGCCATGGGCCGATGCCGGGACATCACATTCTTTAGCTTTGCCGCCAAGCGGGCGGATTCTCAAGCAATTGGCCGGGTGGGAATTCGAGGAGCGGGACATGGAAACGGAAAGCGGTTGGCAACGTTGGCGCCTGACTTGCGACTACGACACGCGCGCCCGCACAGCATTGGTTTGCGGGTCGCAGTCAGCGAAGATGAAATCTAACGGGGAAGGGGGGTGTGGTGAGCGCGGTAGCCGAGTCGCCGAGCTCGCTGGCGGTTGCGACGCGCACTGATCAATCGGTGGTCGTTCTGACGGTCGAAGGTGTGCTTGACACCAGCAACTCCGGGGCCCTGCGCGACGTCATCATGAAGGCCACGCTGGACGAACCCTCAGCCGTCATGGTCAACGTCACCGCACTGCAAGTGGCCGCGGAATCGGCATGGTCGACCCTCATCGGCGCGCGCTGGCAGCTGCGCACCAAGCCCAACGTGCCGATCGTGCTGGTCTGCGCCGATCGCGCGACCCGCGATGCGATCACCCGCAGGGAGGTCGCCCACTTCATGCCGGTCTACTCGACGGAGAAGGCGGCGATGAAGGCGCTCGGCCGGCTCACGCGCCGCGCCGTTCGGCATGCCGATGCCGAGCTGCCCGCCAACCTGACCAGTCTTCGCGAGTCGCGGCGGCTGGTACGCGAGTACCTAACCGCTTGGTCGCAATCCCCGCTCATCCCGGTCGCGTTGGTGGTTGTCAACGTGTTCGTGGAAAACGTTTTGGAACACACCGGAAGCGTCCCGCTGATGCGAGTCGAGACCGATGGCGCGACAGCGACCATCGCGGTGTCCGACAGCAGCAGCACCCCCGCCCTGCGCCTGCCGGCGCCGGAGACGGGCATCGACGTATCCGGGCTGGCGATCGTCGAGGCGCTGTCACGAGCGTGGGGCAGCGCTCCCACTTCATCCGGCAAGACGGTTTGGGCGCTCATCGGCCCCGAGAACCAGCTTTAGCTATCGCTCCGTCGCGTCGTCAGGCGCCGACCCTGTCGCGGACCAAATTAGAACACGTTCTAGTATCGTGTGACGGCCCGCTCGAGGAAGGCAATTGACGTGCGGTTTACCTACGCAGAGGCGATGACTGACTTTAGGTTCTACATCCCGCTGGCCAAGGCGGCCGAGGCGGCCGGGTACGACGCGATGACGATAGCCGACAGCATCGCCTACCCATTCGAATCCGACTCGAAATACCCGTACACGCCCGATGGCAATCGCGAGTTCCTGGACGGCAAGGAGTTCATCGAAACGTTCGTGCTGACTGCGGCACTGGGCGCGGTGACCTCGACGCTGCGGTTCAACTTCTTCGTCCTCAAGCTGCCCATCCGGCCGCCGGCGCTGGTAGCCAAGCAAATCGGTTCACTGGCCGCAATGACGAACAACCGGGTGGGCTTCGGCGTAGGTACCAGCCCTTGGCCCGAGGACTACGAGCTGATGGGCGTCCCATTTGCCAAGCGCGGCAAGCGAATGGACGAATGCATCGAGATCATCCAGGGCCTCACCACCGGTGACTACTTCGAATTTCACGGCGAGTTCTACGACATACCGAAGACGAAAATGACCCCGGCTCCCACCGAGCCGATTCCGATCCTGATCGGCGGCCACGCCGAAGCGGCGCTGCGGCGGGCGGCACGTTTGGACGGCTGGATGCACGGTGGCGGCGACCCGGAGGAACTCGACCGGCTCATCGCCCGGCTGAAGCAGCTTCGCGAGGAAGAGGGGCACACGGGGCCGTTCGAGATTCACGTGATCTCGGTCGACGGCTTCACCGTGGACGGCGTCAAACGACTCGAGGACAAGGGCGTCACCGACGTCATCGTCGGCTTCCGCATCCCCTACATCATGGGCACTGACACCGAGCCGCTGGACGCCAAGATTCGCAACCTGGAGACCTTCGCCGAGCACGTGATCGCGAAGGTCTAAGCGTCACAAGTGATCTCGCGCTGACGATGGCTTGATGCCGACTTCGAGTTCGGGGGCTGGGCCAGCCGTCCCGTCGGTGAGATGATCCCAGAAGTGTTGTGCGACTGGGGCGAGCAGACGCGGCCCTAGCTCGCGGATCATGATGGCCATTGCCTGGATGTAATCGGGGGCGCTGGTGGCGGCGAGCCCGCGTTCGCGAAGACTGCGGACTTCGGCGAGGGTGAATTCTGCCAACATTGCGATCAGTTCGGTGTCCGTTTCGGCCGGGTCCAGCATCACTCGACGCAAGTAGGTCATTACAGCTGGCCTTGCCGTCAGCATGCGATCGACGCTGGTATCGCGCGCGTGGCGGATCTCGGCGGCGGTGCCCTCGCCGGGTACCGATTCCAAAGCGAGACGGATCGATTCGATGACGTGCCGCCGAACCGCGCGGCGGAGGCCCTCCTTGTTGGTGAAGTGGTGAACAACGAGGCCATGCGTGACGCCCGCGGCTGAGGCTACCTCGCGAATGGTTGTGCTGGCCGCGCCCTTGTTAGCGAACAGACCCAGCGCGGCATTGCGTATCCGGGCTTTGGCGGTGAGATCCGCCGTGTCCTCAACCCCCAGTTGAGCGGTACCACTTGTCACCATGGCCTCAATCATACATTCGGGTTGACCAATTGGATAATAAAACTTACACTCGGTAAGTCACTGATCCGGCCCGCGCCTCGGAGGCTCCATGGCAACGCTCGCAGGGGTACTGGCAACAAATGCGGGGCGGTGCCCGGACCGTGCCGCCGTGGTGTTCAACGACCGCCGCTACACCTACCGCGACGTTGACGCGGCTGTGAACCGGACCGCGCACGCTCTCGCCGCGGCCGGGTTAGGCAAGGGCGACCGCATGGTTTTGATGTCGTCCAACAGCGACGCGTTCTACATCGCCCTGTACGCCGCATGGCGCCTGGGCGCCATCGTGGTTCCGGCCAACCCGGCCGCTCCGGCTGCCGAACTGCAATATCTGCTCGACGACTCGCAAGCAGCACTGCTGGTATTCGGGCCTGCCGCGGTAGACGCTGTCAGCAGATGCGCAGAGGCGCCCTCGCCGTGGTGGGTATCGCCGCCGATCGCGCTCGGCCCGGTCGAGGGTTACCCTGATCTGGCTGGCATGGCAAGGGCGCATCCCGATACCGCACCGCCGGTCGACGTCGGCGAAAGCGATGACGCCGCAATCCTTTACACGTCGGGCACGACCGGCCGTCCGAAAGGGGCCCTGTTCGACCATCACCGCATTTTGTGGGTGGGCATTAACTGTGCGCTCGGGTTCGGCATACGCGACGGCGATCGGGTCCTCCACGTGGCGCCGATGTATCACTCCGCCGACCTGGCAATGCTGGTCGTCGGGGGCACTCAGATCGGCGCCACCCATGTCATCCTGCCGGCATTCACGCCGGATGCCGTGCTCGATGCGCTCGAGCAGCACAAGATCAACGTGTTTTTCGGAGTGCCAACGATGTACCAGCTGTTGCTCCGCCATCCCGGTCTCGCCGCCCGCGACCTGGCCGCGTGGCGGGTTGGGGTATTCGGCGCGGCACCCATGCCCGCCTCAGCGGTGGAGGCAGCATTGGAAGCGCTCCCGAACCTTGAACTCATCCAAGCCTGCGGTCAGACGGAGGGCGGGCCCGGCGGCATCTACGCCACCGTCGAAGAGGTCCGGGAGCGCCCCGAGGCAAGCGGCCGTAGCGCCATTTTCAACACCGAGGCACGAGTCGTTGACCACGACGGCAAGGACGTCGCCGCCGGGGGCACCGGCGAGCTCATTATTCGCGGAGAGACCGTCATGAAGGGGTACTGGCGAAACCCCGAGGCCACCGCCGACACCGTCCGGGATGGCTGGCTGCACACCGGTGACGTCGCGACGATCGACGCCGACGGTTATATCACCCTGGTGGACCGGATGAAGGACATGATCATTTCGGGCGGTCGCAACATCTACTCGGTTGAGGTGGAGAATGCGCTCGCGGCGCATCCCGCGGTGGCCGAGATCGCAGTCGTTTCACGCAAACATCCCGACTACGGCGAAACCGTCGTCGCCGTCGTCACCCCTCGCCCGGGCGCGACGGTGACGCTCGACGCACTGCGCGGATTCGGCGCCGAACGCCTAACCGCCTACAAGCTGCCTCGCGAGCTCATTCTCCGCGACATCCCGCGAAATCCCTCCGGGAAAGTGCTCAAGCACGTTCTACGCGCCGACCTGGAAAAGACTGCGCTCTCCGCGCCGGGAATCGCCAAAGTATAAGCACCACAGGGCTTTACAGGGGATCCCACTTCGGCGCGCGCTTTTCCATGTGCGCCTTGGCGGCCTCGAGGGGATTGTTGGTGAAACCGCTCAGGATCTGGGTGCGGTTCTCGAGCTCGATGGCGTGCCGCAAACTGGGCGCGTCGAGCGCGGCGTTGAGGCCGATCTTGGTCTGCCACACGCCATACGCGTTGTTCTCGGCGATCGAGCGGGCCAGTGCCAGCGCCGCCGGCATCAGGTCATCCGGGGCCACCACCTCGTGTACGAGCTTGATGCGATAGGCCTCCGCCGCGTCGATGATGCGACCGGTCAGCATGAGTTCTCGCGCGACCCCGGCGCCGACGATTTTCGGCAGCAGGTAACTGGTGCCCATGTCCATCGACGAGAACCCTGCCTTGATGAACGCCGAGCCGAACCGGGCATTTTCGGACGCGACGCGGACGTCGCTGACCAGGGTGAACGCCAGTCCACCCCCGACTGCGACGCCGTTCACCGCGGCGATCACCGGAATCGGTAGTTCGTAGATCCGGGTGAACAGGTCGGCCAGGCGAACCTGGGCGTCGTAGTTGATCTTGAACGCCGGGCTGGTCGGTTTGGTCTTGGTCCAGGGCTCGCCGGTGCCGCTCAAATCGGCCCCGGCACAGAATCCCCGTCCGGCACCGGTGAGGACCGCGACCCGAAAGTCGCCCTCGCTCAGCGCCTCCAGGGCGTCGTCGACCCCGTTGATGAGCGATCCATCGATCGCGTTCAGGCGCTCGGGCCGGTTCAGGATGACGCAGGCGATGTCGTGCTCGACTGTTTCGAATTCCACTGCGGGCATAACCAAACCGTAGGCGACTTGAGTGTTCACCGGCGGGGCCTACGGTGGTTTTTGCATCCACATCGAAGGAGAAACCATGGCACGAACCGAGGGCGACAGTTGGGACCTGGCCAACAGCGTGGGGGCGACTGCGACCATGGTCGCTGCGGCCCGAGCGGCCGCGACGAGACGTCCCCGAGCGGTAGTCAATGACCCGTTCGCCGAGCCACTGGTGCGCGCGGTCGGTATCGACCTGTTCACCCGGATCGCGGCTGGCGAGCTGGACGCCGTCGACGCCGAAGGGGGCGTCGGTTTTCCCAGGATGATCGACACATTCGCCGCCCGGGCCCTGTTCTACGACGACTATTTCGCCGCGGCGGGCAAGGCGGGCGTGCGCCAGGTCGTCATCGTGGCATCCGGATTGGACGCCCGCCCGTATCGGCTTGCCTGGCCGGCCGGGACGACGGTGTACGAGCTCGATCAGCCCGAGGTGATCGCCTTCAAGACCGCGACACTTTCGGATATCGGCGCCGCCCCGACCGCCAAGCTCCGGACGGTCGGGATCGATCTCCGCGAAGACTGGCCGGCGGCGCTGCAAGAGGCGGGCTTCGACCCCGCTCAACCTACGGCGTGGCTCGCCGAGGGAGTGCTCATCGGATTTCTCCCGCCAGAGGCCGAAGTTCGGTTACTGGACTCCATCACTCCGCTGTCCAGCGAGGGCAGCCGGTTCGCCGCCGACTATGGGAACGTCGCAGGCGATTCCGAAGAGGAGCGGCAACAGGCGCAGAGCATGACCGAAAGCTGGCGGGCGCTGGGACTGGATCTCGACATAGCCGGCCTGACGTACCCCGGGGAACACACCGATGTCGCCGAGCACTTGCGGGCGAGTGGCTGGGACACGACCAAGGCCAGCCTCGCCGAGCTGTTTGACGCCGCCGGTTTGGCTCCGCTGGGAGACGCCGGGCAACGGGCCCCGGCGAGCACGATCGGCTTCGTGAGGGCGGTCAAAACCTAACCGCGAAGGTGCAACTGGCGACGGCATTTCTCGCGAAACGTGTTGCCAGTCGCACTCTCGCGGTCACGAGGACCGTTTGGCCAGCCACTCGGCCTGTATAACCAGCAGGCCCATAATCTCCAGCTGCGGGGTGTCGGGGGCGAGTTCGCGGTACCGCTGATAGACGTTGACGACGACGCGCTCGGCGTCCAGCCAGGTCGCATACTCGCCGAGGTCGATCGTGTCGGCGGCCTCGGCCCATGAGAGCCCTCTGCGGTACGCGGCCTCGGCCTGTTCGGCGACATGAGCGAGATAGCCACGCACCGCGCGGATCCCATCGGGGTCGGTGACCGGCCCGTGGCCGGGCACCACGATCGGCGCGTCCATCGCGATCATCGTGTCGCAGGCCGCGACCCAGTTGGCGATCGGCCCCGCCCACACGATCGGGGTGCAGCCGATGAACAGCAGATCCCCGCCGAACAGCACCCCGGCGTCGGGCACGTGCACCACGGAATCGGCGGCGGTGTGAGCGGGACCCAGGTTCAGCAGATTGACCTGGCGTCCGCCCACGTCGATGGTGAGCTCGCGGTCGAACGTCTCGTCGGCGTTGCGCACCTTGATCCCGCTGAAATCGAAGTGGCCGAAGCGTTCCCGCGCGTACGGGGTCGCAACGGGGCCCAGGTTGGCGGTCTGGGTCATGGCCAGCATCTCGGGCGGCATGCCATGCGCGATCTCTTCGGCCGTGCCCTTGGCGGCGATGATTCGCACCGATCCGTCGAGCAGTTGGTTCCCGTGAGTATGGTCGCCGTTGGAGTGGGTGATCAACGCGTCCGTGACGGGCGCGCGATCGGTGACGGGCTTCATCGCGGTGAGCATTTCGCGGGTCAACGCCAGGTCGAACAGGGTGTCGACGAGCAGCGACGCGCCGTCCCCTGCGACCAGTCCCGCGTTGCTCCAGCCATAACCCCCGTCCGGCAGCGTCCACGCCCACACCCGGTCGGCGACCTGGTGTAGCCCGCGCGTGTAGGGCACCAGGGCGGGTGCCCGGTTGACCCGCGCGGGGGCGGGCGCGGCGTCGGGGTTGGGCCGGGCGGCGAGCGGCTGTGGCGCCCCGCTGGCACGGACGGTTTGCCGGGTCTCGCCCAGTCCCTGCACCTTCAGGGTCACGACGTCTCCGTCGCGCAGCCAGCCGGGAAAGGACTCCAGCGCGGTAAGGCTGAGGTGCTCGATGAGCGTGCAGGTGGGTACTGTGCCGGAGCCGATGACGTCGCCGGGCGTCAGCTTCACCCCGCGTGAGGCGTAGGAGATGAGCTCGCCGAAGCTCCAGTCCATCTGGGCGGTCGACCCCGAACCGATCACGGTGTCGTTCACCATTGCGGTCACCCGCAGATCGAGCTTGTCAGGATGTGAGGGGTGGCGGTAGGTTTCGAGTTCGTCGGGCGTGACGAGGTAGGGGCCCAGGGTGACTCCGCTGTCCTTGCCCTTGGCCTGTCCGATCGCCAGTTGGCCCTCCAGCTGCTGTAGGTCCCGGGCCGACCAGTCGTTGAATATGGTGTAGCCGATGATGGCCCGTTCGGCCTGCTCGACCGTTAGGTCCCTGCCGCTGGTTCCGATGACCGCGGCGATCTCCAATTCGAAGTCCTGCCAAGCGCTTCCGGGTGCTGTTGGGGCGTCGTCGTAGGGGCCCAAAACCGTTGCCGGACAGGCGAAGTAAAAGGCGGGGATGCGATACCAGGTATCGGCGAGTACCCGGCTGGCACCCAGGGCGGCTTGGCAATTGCGCAGGTGATCCAGGAAACAGAGGGAAGCGCGGATCGACGGCGGGCGCGGGATCGGCGCCATCAACGTCACCTCGCCCAGGCGAACTTTCGCCGACGCCGAAATTGCCTCCTCACCGGCTTCGCGCAGCCCATCGGCGCCGCGCCCGACCAGATCGAGCAGCGTCACACCCGGCGGCATCGCGTGGATCACATCGCCGGAGAGCACTCCGGTGCGTTCGCCGTTATCACCTTGAAAGGTAACCCATTTCATTCGCGCACCACCTCACTTGGTTTCTTGTCCGGCCGCAGCCCGCGCCAACTCGATTGCCGCAAACGGTCATCGGGGGTCCATTCGCTGTAGCGCACCTCCCCCACCAGAACCGGCTCGACGTACGTCACACCCCGCGCCTCGCTCCTGGGAAGGGGAGGGTCGAACGGCGATCGGTCCGTGTGCAGCCGCGCCAGCGTCTTCTTCAGGTTCGCCAGGTCGCGTTCGGTGAAGCCGGTGCCTACCTTTCCGGCGAACTGCAGGCCACTGGCGTCGGGGATGCCCATCAGCAGTGACCCGATGCCGCTCGTGCGCCCGCCTTCCCCGGCCTTCCAGCCGCCGATGACGACTTCCTGGGTGTTCCAGTTCTTGTCCTTGATCCACGACGCGGACCGCCGGCCCGGCTGGTAACTGGAGTCGCGTTTCTTGCCAACCACGCCCTCCCAGCCGTGTTTGCGTGAGTGTTCGAGCGCCCGGGTGCCGTCACCGGGCAACAGCTCGGGTACGACGAGGTTGCCCGCACTGGCAAGGGTTTCCAGTAACTTTCGGCGATCTTGGTAGCGCGCCCGTAGCAGCGAGCGTCCGTCCAGATAGAGCAGGTCGAATGCCCAGTACTCGACGCGGCTGCCGCGACCCCGGTTCTGCATCCCGTGGAAGCTGGGCACACCGGACTCGTCCAGAACGACGGCCTCGCCGTCCAGCACCGCGTGATGGTCAGCCAGATCCGCTGCCAGCGAACGTAATTCGGGGTATTCCTTGGTGACTTCGCGGCCGCGGCGGGACCGTACCCGCAAGACGCCATGGTCTGCCTCGATCACGAGCCGGTAGCCGTCCCACTTGCCTTCGAAGGCCCACTGGCCCGCCTTGCACGCCGCCACGGACCCCTCTGTTGCGAGCATCGGGGTGATCGCGTCGAATTCGAAGACGTTTTGATCCTTCATCCGGTGCGCCAGCCACTGGTCACCATTGGTTTGAATCAGCGCATAGCGCCCGGAGATTCGGCTGCCGTGCAGATTCACGATGACCTCCCCCTTTTCGGCGGAGTCATTGAACTTCTCGGCGTCGTAGGTGCCGGAATCCCAGATGATCACCTTCCCAGCGCCGTATTCGCCCTTGGGGATGACGCCCTCGAACGCGCCGTATTCGAGGGGATGATCCTCGGTGTGCACCGCCAGGTGGTTCACCGACGTGGTCTCGGGCAGGTTTTTCGGCACGGCCCACGACACCAGCACGCCGTCGCGCTCCAGCCGAAAGTCGTAGTGCAGCCGACGCGCGTGGTGCTCCTGGATGACGAACGTATTGCCCTGTCCGATAACCGGTTTAGTGGCGGGGACCGGCTCGGGAGTCTTCGACGCGTCGCGCATGCTGCGGTACTTGGTCAGGCGATCGCTGATGGGCGCCTCGGCCTCGGAGGCATCGAGCGGCGCGAGCAGATCGCCGTCGCGGGCGACGCGGTCGAGCACTTCGTCGTAGCGCAACTGGCCCACCGCGGGGTCCTCGAGCTCCTCCCAGGTGCGCGGTGCCGCGACCGTCGGATGTTCGCGTCCGCGCAGCGAATACGGCGCGATGGTGGTTTTGGATCCGTTGTTCTGGCTCCAATCCAGGAACACCTTGCCGGCCCGCAAACTTCTGGTCATGGTCGACGTGACCAGCGCGGGCATCGCCTTTTCCAATTGCTGCGCAACACGTTTGGCCAGCACCGTGGCGCCCTTGCTGCTGACCGGCTCCTCCAGCGGCGTGTAGAGGTGCACCCCCTTACTGCCGCTGGTGAGCGGATAGGTGGTCAGCCCGATGTCGGTGATCAGGTCCCGGACGGCGTGCGCCACCTCGCAGAGTTGGGCCATCGTCACGCCTTCGCCCGGATCGAGGTCGAACACCAATCGCGTTGCGGGACCGGGCTTGAATCCCCCGCGAGCGGGAGGTGCCCCCACTTCAGCCCTGCTCCGGGTCCACTCGGCAACGAAGCGCCACTGCGGCACGTGCACCTCGAGCGCCGCCTGCTGCGCGATCCAGGCCAGCGCGGCCGGGCTGTCGATGATCGGGTAGGTCGTCGTTCCCGACCGGTGCGTCACGCTGGCCCGTGGCAGCCAGTCGGGCGCCGAGGATGCCAGCTGCTTTTCGAAGAACGACTCCTGCTCGACGCCGTTGGGCCAGCGCTTGCGGGTGGCCGGGCGCCCGGCGATGTGCGGCAGCATCACGTCGGCGATTCGGGTGTAGTAGTCGAAGATGTCGGCCTTCGTCGTCCCCGTTGCGGGGTAGAGCACCTTGTCGGCGTTGGTCAGCGTGACCCGCTGCTCCGCCGTGGCGCCCATGGTGTCAACGTACTCGAACCGCGAAGCCACACGAGTCCCAGCAGCAACGTCGAACCTGTGGCCAGGTGAACCGCAAAAGCGCTACCACATGCGCTATCACATTCGCGGAACGCCTGGGAACCTTGAAGCCCAGTCGCGCGCCGGTACCGTCGAGAGCGTGGTTCGGCTGAACAACGCCACCCTGCGGCGGCTGCCGATCGCGGCGCCGGGCTATGACCGTGACGGCGTCGGGGTCGGCATCGCGCACTTCGGGGTGGGTGGGTTTCACCGGGCGCATCAGGCGATGTACATCGACCGCTTGCTCGAGCGCGGTGAGGCACGTGAATGGGGCATCTGCGGGATCGGGGTGATGCCGGCCGACCGCCGGATGCGAGATGTTTTGCGTGCCCAGGACGGCTTGTACACGCTGATCCTGGAGCACCCCGACGGTAACCGGGACGCGCGGGTGATCGGCTCGATCGTCGACTACCGCTATGCGCCCGACGACCCGCTTGCGACGATCGAGCTGCTGGCCGCACCGACGACCCGCATCATCTCGATGACCATCACCGAGGGCGGCTACCAAATCAGGGATCCCAGGTCCGTTTTCGGGCTGATCGTCGAGGCCCTGGCCCGGCGGCGGGATCGCGGCGTGGCGGCGCCGACGATCGTGTCGTGCGACAACATCGAGCACAACGGCGACGTCGCGCGCCAGGCCGTCATCGCACATGCCGAACTGCTGTGCCCAGGCCTGGCCGACTGGGTCGCCGAACACGCCCGGTTCCCCTGTTCGATGGTGGACCGCATCACGCCGGTCACCACCCCGGACATCGTGGCCGGGGTGGAGCGCGACTACAGCGTCACCGACGAGTGGCCGGTGGTGGCCGAGGCGTTCGCCTCGTGGGTGCTCGAGGACGATTTCGCGGATGGCAGGCCGCCGCTGGACGAGGCGGGTGTTCTGCTGGTCGATGACGTGGGCCCGTACGAATCGATGAAACTGCGGCTGCTCAACGCCGGTCACCAATGCCTGTGCTACTTCGCCGCCCTGTGCGGGTACCGCATGGTGCACGATGCGGCGCGCGACCCGTTGTTGGCCGAATTCCTGCTGGCCTATTTCGATTCCGAAGGGGTGCCGACGCTGCCACCGGTGCCCGGCATCGACCTGCGTGACTACACCCGCGGGCTCATCGAGCGCTTCGCCAACCCGGGCGTGCGCGACACCGTGGCGCGGTTGTGCGCCTACTCCTCGGACCGCATCCCCAAATGGCTGCTACCGGTGATCCGTGACAACCTGCTCACCGGCGGACCCATCCGGCTGGCATCGGCGACGGTGGCGAGCTGGGCCCGCTACGCCGAGGCGGTCGACGAGCGTGGCGAACCGATCGAGGTCGTCGACAACCTGGCGGATTCGCTGGTACCCCTCGCGCGTGCGCAACGGCAACACCCGACCGCGTTCATCGAGAACGCGGCGCTGTTCGGGGATCTGGCGCAAGCACCCCGCTTCGTCGAGGCCTATGGCTGGGCGCTGGATTCGTTGCACACGCGCGGGGCACGGGCAACGCTGGAGGCGTTGCTGCACGAGCAGCCTAAGGAGGCGAGTCGATGACCCGCGGGCTGGTAATCGGTGAGGCGTTGATCGACATCGTCAACGGCCACGTCGAACACGTCGGTGGCAGCCCGCTCAACGTCGCCGTCGGGCTCGCCAAACTCGGTCGCGACATCGATTTCTTGACCCATATCGGCGACGACGAACCCGGCCGCCGCATCGCCGACTACGTCAAATCCGCCGGGGCACAACTGGTTCCCGGAAGCACGTCCGCGAGCAGGACGCCGACCGCGGCGGCAACTATCGCCGACGACGGGTCGGCGACCTACACGTTCGACCTGGAATGGCAGCTCTCCGGTACGCCCGAGGTCGGGCCGCCATTGTTCGTACACACCGGATCAATCGCGGCCGTGCGGGAGCCCGGGTGCCTGGCGGTCGCGGCGCTGCTCGACGCCTATCGCATCTCGGCCACCGTCACCTTCGACCCCAACGTCCGTCCGTCGCTCGTCGTCGACCGGGACCAAGCCCGCGAGCGCATCGACCACCTCGTCGAGCGCAGCGACATCGTCAAGGCCAGCGCCGAGGACTTGAGCTGGATCGATCCCGACCACGAACCCGAGTGGACCGCCCGAAGCTGGTCGGCATCGGGACCGGCGATCGTCGTCTTGACCCTGGGCGATCGGGGCGCGCTGGCGCTCTGCCCGGCCGGCGAGGCCCGCGTGGCGGCCAAATCGGTCCAGGTGGTGGACACCGTCGGCGCCGGCGACGCGTTCATGGTCGGCCTGCTCGACGCGCTCTGGGGACTGGATTTGTTGGGCGCCGGAAGGCGAGCTCCCCTGGGCCGAATCGGGCTCGACGCGCTCACAGCGGCGCTCGAGGCGGCCAGCCTGTCGTCGGCGCTGACCATCGGGCGCGCCGGCGCCGACCTACCCGACCGGGCCGCGGTGCAGGCCGCGCGTCCAACCTAGAAGGCGAAATTAGCTGTGGACTGATCACCCGCCGCGCGGCCAGGCCGCCGTGTTTTGCTAGGGGCGGTATGGGCATACTGGCTTACATGCGCTCCATCTGGAAGGGTTCGATCGCGTTCGGGCTGGTGAACGTTCCGGTCAAGGTGTACAGCGCCACCGAAGACCACGACATCAAGTTTCACCAGGTGCACGCCAAGGACAACGGCCGCATCCGATACCAGCGCGTGTGTGAGAGCGACGGCGAGGTCGTCGAATACCGTGACATCGCCCGGGCCTTCGAGTCCGACGACGGCCAGACGGTGGTGATCACCGATGACGACATCGCCACCCTGCCCGAAGAACGCAGCCGCGAGATCGAAGTGCTGGAGTTCGTCCCGGCCAGCCAGGTCGACCCGATGCTGTTCGACCGCAGTTACTTCCTGGAGCCGGATTCGAAGTCGTCCAAATCCTATGTGTTGCTGGCCAAAACGCTCGCCGAGGCGGATCGGATGGCGATCGTTCATTTCACGCTGCGTAACAAGACCCGGCTGGCTGCGTTGCGTGTCAAGGACTTCGGCAAGCGCGACGTGATGGTGGTGCACACCCTGTTATGGCCCGACGAGATCCGCGATCCCGACTTTCCGGTGCTGGACAAGAAGGTCGACATCAAGCCGGCCGAACTCAAGATGGCCGGGCAGGTCGTGGACTCGATGGCAGAAGACTTCAACCCCGACCGCTACCACGACACCTACCAGGAGCAGCTGCAAGAGCTGATCGACGCGAAACTCGAAGGCGGGGAAGCGTTTACCGCCGAGGAGCGGCCCAAAGAGCTGGACGAGACCGAAGATGTGTCCGACCTGTTGGCCAAGCTGGAGGCCAGCGTGCGGGCGCGCTCCGGTGACGTTGACGGCCAGGCACCCGCGAAGAAGGCAGCAGCCAAGAAGGCACCGGCAAAGAAGACGACCGCGAAAAAGGCACCGGCCAAAAAGGCGACTTCGAAAGCCGCGTCAAGGCCCTAACCGCAGGCGTCGGCAGTTCACGCCCTGATGAAACGTATTCCGCGCGGTCGGTTTGTCAGGAATCGGAACGCGGCGGCGAGAAGGTTGATCACGGCCACAATGATGATCAGCGTCAGCGCCGCACCCCAGATCCGCAGGAAACCGGCGCGCTCCGGATTGGTGAGTTCGCTGTAGATCAGCAGCGGCAGCGAGGCCATGTTGCCGTGGAAGATGTCGTAATTGATCGAGCGGCTGTAGCCGACCAGCACCAGCACCGGCGCGGTTTCGCCGATAACGCGCGCGAGGGCCAGCAAGACACCGGAGACGATGCCGGGCATCGCGATCGGGAAAACAATCCGCACGATGGTCTTCCATTTGGGAATGCCCAGCGCGTAGCTGGCCTCCCGCAGGTCGTCTGGCACCAACCTGAGCATCTCCTCGGTGGACCGCACCACAACCGGCAACATCAGCAAGACCAGCGCGAATGACACCGCGATGGAGCTCTGCTCGAATCCCAAAGTGGCGATCCACAGGCTGAAGATGAACAGCGCCGCGACGATCGAGGGCACCCCGGCAAGCACGTCGACCATGAAGGTCGTCAGCCGCACCAGCCGGCCGGAACCGTATTCGACCAAAAACACCGCGGTCATCAGGCCCAGTGGCACGGAGAGCACAGCGGCCACTCCGGCCTGCACCAATGTCCCGTACACCGCGTGGTACACGCCCCCTGCGAACTCCTCCGGCAGCACGCCGCGCAGCGAGTGGGTCCACCAACCCGACCGGGTGACGGCGTACCAGCCGCGTACCACCACCACCGATAGCACCCAGACCAACGGCACCAGGGCTCCGAAGAACGATACGGCGAAAAATATTGTCGCGGCGTTGTTGGTGATCCGCCGCCTTAGGCTGAGCGGCCTGAACACCTCCGTCTTGACCGGCTGGTCAAGCGCGTGGGCGGTCATGCGTTGACCTTCCCGCCGGCGATCGTGCGCGCGAGTGCGTTCACCACGAATGTCAGGACGAACAGCGCAAATCCCGCGGCGATGTAGGCCCCGGTGGGCAGCGGCTCGCTGAATTCGGCGGCCGCGGAGGCGATCTTGGAGGCGAACGTGTAGCCACCGTCGAACAGCGACCAATTCCCCGGGTGGGCGGCCGAGCGCAGGATGATCAGCACCGCGACGGTTTCTCCCAGCGCGCGGCCCAACCCCAGCATCGATGCCGCGATCACACCGCTACGGCCGTACGGCAGCACGGTCATCCGCACCACCTCCCACTTCGTGGCTCCCAGTGCCTGTGCCGCTTCCATCTGAATGGGCGGGGTCTGCCGGAACACTTCTCGCGATACCGAGGTGATGATCGGCAGGATCATCGCCGAAAGGACGATGCCGGCGGTGAAAATGGTGCCGCCGCCGGCCAGGGAAACGTTGCCCTGCTTGAACAAAAACAGCCACCCCAGGTTGCGATTGAGAAACTCCGCGACCGGCTCGAGTTTGGGCGCCAGCACGAAGATTCCCCACAGCCCGAAGATGATCGACGGCACCGCGGCCAGCAGATCAACCATCGCAGCGAACGGACGCGCCAGCCGTTTCGGCACGTATTGGGTGAGGAACACCGCGATCCCGACCGCGACCGGCACGGCCACTACCAGCGCGGTTATCGAGCTCAGCGCCGTGACCATGAACAAGTCGCGGATGCCGAACGCCAGGTGTTCCGCACTGGTGGTATTGAATTCGGCGCTGGTGAAGAAGTTCGCGTGGTTGGCACGCAACGACGGGACAGCGCGAATCAACAGGAATATTGCGATCAACAGGATCGCAATGACGATCGTCGAACCGGCGGCGGCGGCGGCCAACTTGAACAGTTGGTCGCCCCGCCGCGCCTCGTGCGGATTAGTCGCCTTCGGCGTCGGCCCAGTCTCGGTCGACGTACGGGCGAGCACCCCGCGCGTCATGACACTCCAGATCACGCGATGGCATTCACCGCGGTTGACAACTTCGACTTGAACGAGTCCGGAATGGGGATGTATCCGTTGTCCGCCAAGCCATTCTGGCCTGCGCCGATGGTGCTCTGCAGGAATGCCTTAACGGCCGTACCGACCTGGGAGTCGGGATACTTCGAGCAGACGATCTCGTAGGTCGCCAGCACGATCGGGTAGGAGCCGGCCTGCGTCGGCTTGTAGAACGAGTTGGTGTCGAGCACCAGGTCGTTGCCCTGCCCCTTGACGGTGGCGCCGGCGATCGTCTTGCCGACCGAGTCGGCGCTGATTTCGACCGCGTCGGTACCGGGTGAGTTGATGATCTTGGCCATGTTGAGGCCTTGAGCCTTGGCGAACGACCACTCGTTGTAGGTGATCGACCCTTCGGTGGCCTTGATGGCCGCCGAGGTGCCGTCGTTGCCCTTGGCGCCCTCACCGACACCGCCGTTGAAGGTCTTTCCGGCGCCCTTGCCCCACGCGCCATTGGACGCGGCATCAAGGTACTTCTGGAAGTTATCCGTGGTCCCGGACTGGTCGTTGCGGAACACCACGTGGATCGGTTCGGCGGGCAGGGTGACACCCGCGTTGATGCCCGCGATCGCGGGATCGTTCCAGGTGGTGATGGCGCCGTTGAAGATCTTCGCCGCCGTGGGACCGTCGAGATTCAGCGAACTCAGGCCCTTGACGTTGTAGGTGATCGCGATCGGGCCGAACACCACCGGCAGGTTCCACGCCGGCGAGCCGCAGCGCTGCTGGGCAGCGTCGTACTCTTTCTGGGCCAACGGTGAGTCCGACCCGCCGAAATCGGTTTGGTTGCCGGTGAATTCGCTGATTCCCGCGCCCGAGCCGTTGGCCGTGTAGTTCAAGGTCTGACCCGGGCACGCTTGTTCGAACGCCTTGATGAAGCGGACCATCGCGTTGTTTTGGGCCGTCGATCCGCTGGCCTTAAGGGTCTTCTTCCCGCCGCAACTCACCGTCCCGGATGACGCGCCCGACGTCGCGCTCGCCCCGCCTGCACTGTTCTTTTCACTGCCACACCCGGACAACACCAGCGCGGCGCTCGCCAGGACACTCACCGCGGCGCCAAATCTGTTGAGCTTCAATTCAGTTCCTAACAGTAAGGACATCGCCGCTGCCAGAGGCCGCGGTCCGCCAATCAGCCGTTTTCCTCGCAGGCATGAAGCTAACAGCAACAAGGTTAACGTTCGGCGAATTTTGCCCGGCGAACGTGACTAGCCAACCGGGCACCCAATGACCGTTGGGAGCGTTACAACGCGACGCCCGTATGACAAACTAGAACCTGTTTCAGAAATGGCGTGATCCGAGGCGGCGAGGGCTGCTACCGTTTCGCCGACAACTCGAATAGAGAGGCCGCAATGATCCTTGACAGGTTCCGCCTGGACGACAAAGTCGCCGTCATCACCGGAGGCGGCCGCGGCCTCGGCGCGGCCATCGCGCTGGCTTTCGCCGAGGCAGGTGCCGATGTGCTGATCGCATCGCGCACGCAATCCCAACTAGACGCCGTCGCCGAGCAGGTCCTTGCCACCGGGCGCCGTGCTCACACCGTCGCCGCCGACCTGGCCCATCCCGACGTGACCGCGCAGCTGGCCGGTCAGGCAGTCGAGGCTTTCGGAAAACTAGACGTCGTAGTCAACAACGTCGGCGGGACCATGCCCAACACCCTGCTGACCACCTCGACCAAGGAGCTCAAGGACGCGTTCACCTTCAATGTCGGCACCGCCCACGCGCTGACCATCGCAGCGGTGCCGTTGATGCTCGAGCACTCCGGCGGCGGCAGCATCATCAACATCACCTCGACCATGGGCAGGCTGGCGGGGCGTGGCTTCGCCGCGTACGGAACCGCCAAGGCCGCGCTGTCCCACTACACCCGGCTGGCCGCACTGGACCTGTGCCCACGCATCCGGGTCAACGCCATCGCGCCGGGGTCGATCCTGACCTCCGCGCTGGACGTGGTGGCCTCCAATGACGAGCTGCGCGCACCGATGGAGAAGGTGACTCCCATGCGTCGCCTCGGTGATCCCGTCGACATCGCCGCTGCGGCGGTCTATTTGGCGTCCCCCGCCGGCAGCTTCCTGACCGGTAAAACGCTGGAGGTCGACGGCGGCCTCACCTACCCCAATCTCGACATCCCCGTCCCGGATCTGTGAACCGCGTCCACTGAAGGAGCCCGTCATGGCCATACCCGTCGTTCAATTGGGCACCGGCAACGTCGGCGCCCACGCGCTCAGGGCGCTCATCACCAACCCGCAGTTCGAGCTCACCGGCGTCTGGGTGTCTTCGGACGCAAAAGCCGGCAAGGACGCGGGAGAGATTGCGGGACTTGCGGATTCGACAGGTGTGCTGGCCAGCACCGACCTGGACGCCGTGCTGGCCACCGGACCGCAATGCGCCGTCTACAATGCGATGGCCGACAACCGGCTGCCCGAGGCCCTCGAGGACTATCGGCGCGTTCTGACGGCCGGGATCAATATCGTCGGCAGCGGCCCCGTCTTTTTGCAATACCCCTGGCAGGTCCTTCCCGAGGAACTCATCAAACCGTTGGAAGATGCTGCGCGCGAAGGCAATTCGAGTCTGTTCGTCAACGGCATCGACCCGGGCTTCGCCAACGACCTGCTGCCGCTCGCCCTGGCCGGCACCTGTCAGAGCATCCAGCAGATCCGGTGCATGGAAATCGTCGACTACGCCACCTACGACAGCGCCGTGGTCATGTTCGACGTGATGGGATTCGGTAAGCCCCTCGACGAGATCCCCATGCTGCTGCAGACCGGTGTGCTCAGCTTGGCGTGGGGATCGGTGGTGCGGCAGTTGGCTGCGGGCCTGGGCGTTTCACTCGACGAGGTCGCCGAGGTCTATGTCCGCGAGCCGGCGCCCGAGGACTTCGACATCGCGTCGGGGCACATACCGAAGGGCACCGCCGCGGCGCTCCGGTTCGAGGTGTTCGGAATGGTCGACGGCGACCCGGTCGTCGTCCTGGAACATGTCACCCGGTTACGTGAGGATCTGTGCCCCGATTGGCCGCAGCCGGCCCAGCCCGGCGGTTCCTACCGCATCGAGATCACCGGCGAGCCGTCGTACGCCATGGACATCTGCCTGAGCAGCCGCCTCGGCGATCACAATCACGCCGGATTGGTCGCCACCGCGATGCGGGTCGTCAACGCGATCCCCGCGGTGGTGGCCGCCCCGCCGGGTATCGTGACGACCCTCGACCTGCCGCTGGTCACCGGTCGTGGGCTCTACGTCCCCGGGTGATCCTCGGCACGGCACGAAGCACCACGCGTGGGCCCCGCGGTTCGCTGCGGCGGAGTTTTCGGCTAACCTAACTTTCTTATTCGGTGATGTGGATCGAGGGTCGATAGGTTGGCGCAAGGCACTCAGGCCTCGCTCAAGACGAGTTGGTATCTGCTCGGGCCGGCGTTCGTCGCCGCGATCGCCTACGTCGATCCTGGAAACGTCGCGGCCAACGTCAGCTCCGGCACGCAGTTCGGCTACCTACTGCTGTGGGTCATCGTCGCGGCCAACGTGATGGCCGGGCTGGTGCAGTACCTGTCCGCAAAACTCGGCCTGGTGACCGGGCGGTCGCTACCCGCGGCGATCGGCAAGCGGATGAACCGTCCGCTCCGGCTCACCTTCTGGGCGCAGGCCGAGATCGTGGCGATGGCAACCGATGTGGCCGAAGTAATCGGTGGGGCGCTCGCCTTGCGGATCCTGTTTGGTTTGCCGCTGCCGATCGGCGGGATCATCACCGGAGTGATCTCGCTACTGCTCCTGACGATCAAGGACCGCCGCGGGCAGATTCTTTTCGAACGTGTCATCACCGGCTTGCTGCTCGTCATCGCCGTCGGCTTCGCGGCCAGCTTCTTCGTCGCCACACCACCCCCCGACGCCGTGCTTGGCGGGTTGCTGCCTCGATTCCAAGGCACCGAAAGCGTGTTGCTGGCCGCGGCGATCTTGGGCGCCACCGTGATGCCGCACGCGGTGTACATGCACTCGGGCTTGGTGCTGGATCGGCACGGACACCCCGAGCCCGGTCACGACCGACGCTGGCTGCTGCGGGTCACCCGCGTGGACGTCGTGTTGGCAATGGCCGTCGCCGGAATGGTGAACGCGGCGATGCTGCTCGTGGCCGCGATCAACCTGCAGGGCCGCCAGGAAACCGCGTCCATCGACGGCGCCTACACCGCGATTCACAACACGTTGGGGGCGGCGATCGCCGTGCTGTTTGCGATCGGGCTGCTGGCATCCGGCTTGGCTTCGTCGTCGGTGGGCGCCTACGCAGGCGCCATGATCATGCAGGGACTGCTCCATCGGTCGGTTCCCATGCTGGTGCGCCGGTTGGTCACGCTGTGCCCCGCGGTGGCCATCCTGGCGCTGGGCTTCGACCCGACGCGCGCATTGGTGTTATCCCAGGTCGTGCTGTCCTTCGGTATCCCCTTCGCGGTTCTTCCGCTGGTGAGGCTGACCAGCAACCGCCACCTGATGGGCGGCGACGCCAACCACCCCGTCACGACGGTTATCGGCTGGGCGGTCGCGGCAATGGTCAGCGTGCTGAACATCGTGCTCATCTACCTGACGGTGACCGGTTCGGCATAAGGCGCTCGTCTCGGTTGCCGGTCTGAACCGACGACGCAAGAAATTCGCAAGAACTTCGCGAAGAACTGGCAAGCGGCGTGCCCGAACCTACTGTCCATCGGGCGCCGAACGTGGAGTTGTTGAGCCCGCAGGGCTCGATTTCCCCCGACAAGTCGACGCTCGGCCACCGAAAAAAAGTTTTCAAAAAAGTGTCCGACCTACGCGCGGTGCGTCCTCCTACCTATGACGCGACCCACCCGGGGCCGCAACCCAGACCCAAGGAGCACCCCATGAGCACCACGCGAGAGATGAGCACCATGCACGACCTTGATCGCACCGCCCTTGCACCGGCCGCCGACGACGTCGACCCGACCGCCCTCGCACCGAGCGCCGACGACGTCGACCGCACCGCCCTTGCACCGAGCGCCGACGAATTTCATCGCACCGCCTTTGCACCCCGCGGCGACGACGCCACCTCGGCCTGCGCCTGGGCGTCGAGCCCGCTCGGCGACCCGTTGGATGAGGAGAACCTTCCGTACGGCTACGTCGACTTTTCGCCCGAGCCGCTCACCCCGGCGGCCAGGCGGAGGCCCATCGACAAGCTGATCGTGGCCGCGGGCCTGATCGGCTCCGTCGGAGCCGGCGCCGCTCTGGGCATCGTCCTCTTCAGCGGCTCGCCCCAACCGAAGCCAACGACCGCGGTGCGCAGCTCCGCAGGCGCGCCGGCCGAAGTCGCGGCCCCGGTGGTCAGCCCGCCCGACCACGAAACGGCCCCGGCTCCTGTCGTCGCCCCGGCCGACAACGGTCCGGCGTCCGCCCCGGTGGTCAGCCTGCCCGCCAACGCCCCGGCCCCCGCCCCGGTGGCGGCGCCGCCGCCCCCGCCGCCTCCGGCGGACCCGGGCATCCCGCCGCCTTACGCGCCACCGGGTCCGGTCGTCGTGCTGAAGGCTCCGCCGCCGCCGCCCGTCTGGGTTCCGATTCCGCCGCCGCAGCTACCGCCGCCGCCTTCGCTGCCGCCGCTGCCGTCGCCGCCCAAGCTGCCGCCGCCGCCGAAGCCGCCCGCGCCGCCGAAGCTGCCGCCACCTCCGCCGCCGCCGTCGCTTTGCTTGCCTCCGCACCACTTCGTGCAGGGCGTCTGCAAGTGACGGACGTGGGGTACGGGCGAGGCCGGATCCTGATGCCGGCCTCGCCCATTCCCCCACCGCAGAGCTGGAATCTTCTCGTGCCATTTCACCCACATGGGCGCACACTTATTCGCAGCGTCGGTTCTCACGTGACGGGCACCGACGCGTTATCGGCTGGGGAACATACGTGACAACCGCAGTATCTAGCTTTGACATCGGCAGCGACGCGCAGTTGGCCCGCGCGGCGGCGACGGGTGATCGAGGCGCCTTTGCCATGATTTACGACCGTTACGCCGACCGGCTGCACGACTTCTGCATCGGCATGTTGCGCGATCGCGACGCCGCCGCCGACTGCGTGCAAGACGTGTTCTGCGCAGTTGCGACCCAACTGCCCAAGTTGCGCGACCCCGACAGGCTGCGGCCGTGGCTGTATGCCATTGCTCGTAACGAAGCGCTGCGATGCATCCGCGAGCGCCGCCGCGAACAGGTCTCCGACGAACTGCCCGAGGCCGCGTCGCACGAGGCGGGCCCGGACACCCTGGCCGCGCGCAACGAGCTGGCCGAACTGATCGCCGAGGCCGCGGGCGGGCTCGCCGACCGGGACCGCACGGTGCTCGAGCTGGCCTACCGCCACGGCTTGGACGGACCGGAGCTGGCCAACGCGCTAGAGGTCAGTCCTGGCACCGCCAACAAGATGGTGTCGCGTCTGCGCGGCACCATCGAATCTTCTTTGGGCGCACTCCTCGTGGCCCGTCGCGCCCAACACACCGCCGACAAATGCGCCGAGCTGGGCGCGATCTTGGCGAATTGGGACGGACGCTTCAGCGTGCTGATGCGCAAGCGCATCACCCGCCACATCGAGTCCTGCCCTACCTGCGACGAGGAGCGACGCCGTCTGGTCAATCCGGTCGCGCTGTTGGGTGCGGCGCCGGTGTTCATCCCCGCCCCCGGTTGGCTCCGCGACCACACCCTGGGCCAGATCCGGCTGACCTCCGGCGGCGGCACCCTCGACACGGACGGCAGTGGAGACAGCCACGGCCAGTCCGGCGACAGCGACTCCCCGCCGACCGTGGCTTCGTCGTCAGCCACCCCAGGCCCGGACGAGGAGGGGTACCTCGGCGACGCCCAACCACGTTCCGTTCGACGGGTCATCCCGTGGGTCGCGCTGTTCGCCGCCGCCTTCTTCCTCTCGCTGGGGCTGACGTATACCTTGCTGTACCACCACAAGACCGCCATCACCCCCACCGAGTTGAGTGGGACGGCACCCGCACCCATGAAGCCGGGCTCGCCGCCCAGCATCGCTCCCGCTGTCCAATTACCACCGGCCCCGCCCGCGAACCCCGTCGCTCCCCCGGTGCCCGCGCCTCCCGCCTTTGGGCCTCCACCGATTCAGCCGCCGGTGGCGCCACCGCCGATCGTCCCGCCGCCTCCGGTCGCGCCACCGCCGATCGTCCCGCCGCCGGCAGTGGTGCCCCCACCCGTCGTGGTATTGCCGCCGCCAGTGATATTGCCGCCGCCGGTCAGAATTACGCCACCGGTCCGCCCGACACCACCGGTGAACCCGACACCATCACCAACACCATCGAAGAACCCGGTTCCTCCACGGGGATCGCCCCCGCCCCCGCCCCCGCCTCCGCCTGCCCACCCGAGCCCGCCGCCTCCGCCCCCGCCTGCCCCGCCGAAACCGCCGCCGCCGAAACCCCCGCCACCCCCCGTCATCAACTGACCTGCTGTTAGCGCGGACGTCACCCGTACGGCAGGATGGAAAGCGTCGTCGTCCCTGAAAGGCTCGCGGGGAGTTAACGTGCTTCACCATCTTCCGCGCCACCGCGCATGCAGGGCGGCCCGCGGCGCTTGGACGGTGACCGAGTAGTGCCGACCCACCGGCACGTCTACTTCGCCTACGGGT